>Susan_p2__coassemble_3171_pt1 | contig 5813 bp, 5 predicted proteins | sample Susan_p2__metabat2_high_PE_040 | metagenome-assembled genome bin Susan_p2 | reverse complement strand
CGGGGAGTGTGGAAATGAGGTGGGAAAGTTCTTGGAATACTTTTTTTCCGGCTTCGAGGATGGGGAGGAGGTTGTCTTTGAAATGGTCGAGGAAGGGGGCGTAGTAATAGCCGATTTCTTCGATGATGAAACTGAATATTTCGAGGGCGTCCTTCGTGTCTAACTTCTTACGGAGTACGTCGGAGAGGGTTTGACGACGAAGCATTTCGATGTTTTCAGTTTGAGCGGTGACTTCCTGGGGGGTGCGGACGGGATGAAAATAACGGTCGACAAAGGCGTTGCGTTCGTGAAGGTTGCGCTGGTAAAAGGTAGGCGATGAGGGGGCGACGGGAGATTTGTCGACTTCTTCAAACCGTTCGGCATGAATGCCGGATATGGCAATGCTCATGCCGCCTACGTCCATCACTAACTTGCGGTCGCGGGCTATGCGGATAACGTAACCTTCGAGTCCGGCATATTCGCCGGTGGTTATGCGCAGTAGGGTGCGGTTCTGGGCATAGTAAACGAAAGGACGCAGCAAAAAGCGGATGCGATTGGGGTCGGTTTCGGCTATGCGCATGAAAGGCTCCATCTGACTGCAGGGTATGGTGGCTACACGTCCGGTACTGCAATTCTTACAGAGTTTGTAACCGGGGATTTTTTCATCTAAATAGGCTTGCAACTTCTGCGGACTGCCTTGCAGAAACACCAGTCCGCTGACGGTGGGCGATACTACCTCGCGCAGGGTGTTGTTCCTTCCGCGACGGGGTACGTAACGTATGGTTTTGTGTATGAAAAAGGTTAACTGATCGTTGCGCAACGTGCTCTCAATGGCTCGTACTTTTTGATTGTGTACAAAAATGTACGACCACGATGTGCATGGGTCGGCAAGGATTTGAGAGGCTAAACCGGAGCTGACTTCAGGGTACGTTTTTATTCCTGAGCCAGAATGAATTTCTGATTCAGGAATGCTTGTGCCCTTTGGAAATGAAAGGTTTTCAGTGCATGGAATACCCTTCATTTCGTCGGCTGTAAAATGAGAATTCGAACTGTCCAGTGTCATAAACTCTCTTCTACTTTATGTGGTGTGATATAGCTGACTGCAGGGGTAAAGTAAAAACAAATGCTTCCGTTCTGTTCTGCGCTTTATTTGTGCAGCATCTCCTGTCGACCTCTCTATCGCAGGATAAAGGGGTCATAACTACTACAACCTTTTTCATACTACCTAAAATTGGTTTTTTGTACCGTTTATAGCGTGTCTTCTAAGAATAAGACACGCATTTATGACGCAAAGGTAGTGTTTTTCTTGCATTCATTATCATTTCAGCCAAAGAATTTTCCAAGTTCTTAGAATTTTATAGGGATTTGTTTCGCAAAACTTGGGTGCGTATCTTCCGTAATTTGCTGATAATCAAATACATACTGCCGGATACATGTTTTATTCTTAGAAAACATGCAGTAATTCAGAGCTTAAATACAGAGTGTGAACGCGCAAGCTGCGTGTAATAAAACCCGCTCCTTGCAACAATTGGAACACCCCATTCGTTATAGAACTTGCAAAACCTTTCACATATTTCCTAACAAAGCTAAAACGCAGCAGTTGGTTTAGTCGCTGAATTGGAAGCGGAACGGGCGTTGCGGAATCAAACCTTGTAACGTTTCTGAACGCGCTGATTATCAGCAATTCCAATTTTGTGCAAACTAGCTCGGAACTAATTTTAACTAGCTCGGAACTAATTTCAACAAGGTCGGAACTAATTTCAACAAGGTCGGAACTAATTTCGACAATCGCGGAATAAATTTTTACAAGGTGTTGTTCGGTGCTAAAACCTTCGGTGGGCCGAAGGCATAGATGTGTATAAATTTAAATAGTTTTCACTTTCCAATAACACAAACCATTAACATTTCAGGCAAAGGGAGGTATTCAGATACAGACAGGCGGAAATAATTTGCTGACAAAAAGGCTACGAAAAAAAACATAAAGGTCTCGACCCAATCCAATGGAGGGTCAAGACCTTTTTGGGGATGCTACACAGAAAGAGCACAATTCATGCTGATTACACCTACTTCAAATTCTTGGTAAAGTAAACCATATCCTTGAGCAAATGTCCTTCTTCAATAATCGGGTGATCATAATGTAGGGTAAAAAAATCAGGAATGGTGTACGCGTAAGTGAAACCGCAGCGTTGATAGAATGTCATAGTCGACACACTATCGCCGGTGCCGACATCATTTCACATTTAGTTATTACGCTTCGCGCACAATGGTGCTGCCATTGGCCTGATGCGTTGCCAGCACCAGCACTTCGGCTATTTGTACATGTTCGGGGGCATTGGCAGCGTACAGCACCACGTCGGCAATGTCGTCGCCGGTGAGCGGCTGAATGCCTTTGTACACATTGTCGGCACGTTCTTTATCGCCATGAAAACGAACGACACTGAAGTTTGTTTCGACCAGTCCGGGTTTGACATTGGTGACGCGCACGGCGGTATGTGCCAGGTCGATGCGCAGTCCGTCGGTAATGGTTTTCACCGCAGCCTTGGTGGCGCAATATACATTGCCATTGGCATAGGCGGCATCACCGGCAACGCTACCAATGTTGATGACATGGCCGCGGTTACGTGCCACCATGGCGGGCACAACCATACGGGTGACATGGAGGAGTCCCTTGATATTGGTATCAATCATCGTGTCCCAATCCTCGAAATCGCCTTCATATTCTTTATCAAGTCCAAGGGCCAGTCCGGCATTATTGACCAGCACATCAATTTGGTTCCAGGGACTGACGAGCGACTCTATGGCATTTCGGGTAGCTTCGCGGTCGCGCACATCGAACGGCAGGGTCAGCACCTCTACGCCCGATTGGGTCAGTGTTTCCCTCATCTCGTTCAACTTGTCGGTGTTTCGTCCGTTAATGATGAGGTTATAGCCCGATGCGGCAAACTTTTGGGCACAGGCCTGCCCTATGCCGCTTGTGGCGCCGGTAATAAAAGCAATTTTTTTCATGGTGATGGTTTGATTTGAATGGGATTCGAAGAAAATTTGGGTTCCCTTACGGTCTGTAGGGGTAACCACAGTCATTGTAGGTGGTTGCAAAAGTAGGTAATTTGAACGAGTTTACCAAAGCATTATATAAGTAGGTGTATGCACGCGACAACGCAACTGCATTACCTGAAGAACAATACCTTGCGAACCCGCTCCTTCAGTGCTGGGGTCGGCACATCGGGGGTATCAAGAAAAGCCAGCACAAAGTTCTCCGCCAGAATTTCTTCCGGATGAATGATATAATTGGTATTCTTACCCACCCGTTGGGCAAAATCCTCGATATCCTCCATGCCATACACAATCACCTTTCCGTCTGCATCTCGCTTTGCCTTCATGTCCTTATCATACGGCACAAACGCCACCTTTACATATTCAAAGAAAATGCCACTGGTGTAAGGACGGTCGGCATAGAGATACATGGCACACTGCTCCACCTTGCCACCTTTCACCGTAAAGGGGCCATAGCTGTCGTAAGCCGCAATATCGGGGTTCGAAATACGGGTCTTGAGCAGTTCTGCCGGATATTCCATGCCATTGGGAGCAATGCTAAATCCTAAAGCAGCATACAGATTCTTTTTGTAGTCTGCGCTGTTTCGCGTCAGTATATGCGACAGTTCGTGCAAGAGCAACGTGCGGCGTCCCTTCGCATTGGCCTGTTTGATCCATTCGTCAGAAAGTGCAATCCAGTTGGCCTGCGTATAGCCGCCGGCACTCCCTTCATCTTTCATCGTCGACTTCACCAGCACCACCTCATCGGGTAAAGGCAAGCGGTAGCCTTCATTGCGGATAATCTGATTGAGAGCCAGCATATCCTGCCAAATCAGTTGCTTTTCCTGCTCCGTCCAAGCCCGCACTTCCCTTTGCTTGAAAGCAATCAGTTCGGCCTTGGTCCCGGTGGTCTTTTGCAAACGGGAATGGATGTCGAATTCGCTCCACCCGCGAGTGAACGCATCATCGCAGCCTAAGAGAGCCTGCGCCTCTTCTACTGTGGCAAAACGAAAACGGATGGTGTCAGCATACTGAGTACTAGCAGCTGCTCCCTGGGCAACAAGCAGAAACAGCCCGCAGAAAATCATTCGAAATAAGTTGTTCATAAGTAGTATTTATCGTTGATTGTTTTAATTTTTTCCTTCATTCCGCAGCAAATTTATTCTTTTTTTTGCTACAAGGGAAAGGAACAAACGGCTCCTTCGCGGTTAATGCGCCAAAAAGGGATGTTTTTTTCCTGACAATAGGGTTCCATACGCCAAGCACTTTCGAAACCACTCAATACAAAGTGCATGGGCACAAACAGGCCTACTTGAAAACGGGCAATGAATTGGCGGGCTCCTAAAGTATATCCGTTGCCAATGCGGGCATCGACGGGAAAGAACACAACGTCGAAGCGGTCGGTGAGTTTGCGAATGTCCTTGAGTTCGCCCAAGTAGCGTTTTTCTTCGGCCAAGGGATTGACTTGCGTGCCGAATTCGGTTGGGACGCAAGTGGGCGGAGGGGTATCGGCCAAAAAGCGGGCATACCAGTTGCAGAGGTCGCCGGCATGAAACAGGCGTTTGCCCTCGACCTCGACAATCCAGCTTACGCCGCTATCGTTGCTGCCGGTGGCCCACACTTTCAGGTGTTCGTTTTGCCAACTTGCACCTTTGGCCAGCCACACGTCGGCCTCAGCTGCTTGTGCCCTGCGGTGTTTCAGCACATCCTTCGAAAGCAGGTAGGTGACACGGGGCACTTGCTTACGCCAGGCAAAAATGCCAGGGGTAAAGTGGTCCTCGTGAAAATGACTGACGAAGACGTAGATGGGCTTAGACTGGTCGGGGCGGAGTATGCGCGGAATGACATAAGAGGGGTCGAGCCAATAGTCGAAAACGAGCAGGCAGGTTGCGGTTTCGACCAGAAAACCGCTGTGGAAGATGTAGGTGATTTGCAAGGGGATATTCAAAACTGAGGTGAATAATGATTGGGGAAGGGAAAGACGGGACGTGGGCATCAGCGCTTTCTGACCTCCAGCGAAACATCAAAATAGGAACGTTTGCCCTCGATGTAGTCGGCATAGAGTTCTTCGGGGTCTTTCCCCTTGAGTATGGCGCATTTGCCGCATGACGGACAATGGTTCAGACATTCCCATTGCTCGGCGATAAAGGCACGCCGTTCCTCGCGCGATGAAGTTGCTATGGAGGGAGGTGTCATTTTCTTTTTTACAAAATTAAACGGGTATGACATTTATGCGCTTCGGCTTTGTGTGCAAAATAGCTGTTTGAAACGACTGCCTCATTGCACGTAAAGCCGAAACGCACTGGCATGCTGTACAGCCTATTACGCTTGGCGCACCATGGTGCTGCCCATTGGCCTGATGTGTTGCCAGCACCAGCACCTCGGCTATTTGCCTATATTCGGGTGTATTGGCTGCGTACAGCATCACGTCGGCAATGTCGCCATCGGCGAAAGGTTGTATGCCTTTGTAACAGATAGGGTCAGAACCTCTACGTCCGAATGGGTAAGTATTTCCCTCATTTCGTTCAACTTTTCGGTGTTTCGTCCGTTAATAATGAGGTTATGGCCCGATGTGGCAAACTTACGGGCACAATTCTGCCCGATTCCGCTTGTTGCACCGGTTGTGAAAGCAATGTTGTAGGTGATTGCAAAAGTAGGCAAATTGAACGAGCTTACCAAGGTAAACAGGGGGTGAATGCAGTAAGTGGACGTTCCTTATTATATTAAGTAGGTGTTCAAAATTATTTTATATAATTCTATCGAAGTATTTTTACTTTGCATTACGTTCTTGCACCGCATTT
>Susan_p2__coassemble_3102_pt1 | contig 5907 bp, 3 predicted proteins | sample Susan_p2__metabat2_high_PE_040 | metagenome-assembled genome bin Susan_p2 | reverse complement strand
GGGCGAAATGCGCGAAATACAACATGTATATGCGTTGGTGGAACGGTACGCACATGGTAATTACGCGCCATGTAATGCGCCCCATTTACGCCCGTGTGTGTCGAGGGGCGTTGCCCCTATCTCGACATACTGCCCTTACAGGGCGCGATACCTTTTAAACCCGAGACATGGGGGAAACCCAGGGTGTCGCAGCCCTTCGGTCTGCTTTACCCTGGGCTGAAATACCCCTGCCCTTACAGGGCGCCGCGGTTTCAAAACCTTCGAATCATCACTGAAATATATGCTACAAATTGTTTGTCACAATATGCTGAATACATTGTCAACATATCCACACTTTTTTGCTACCGAATCCGAGTAGCCCCATCTTCGCAAACATATCCCATAGAAACCGGCAGCCCCGGGGCCGAGCAACATCAAGTTGCTTAGCCCCGGGGCTGTTTTAGTAAGTGGAGCCTGAGGTTTCAAGGCTCAAAGGTTTCAAGGAATCAACGAATAAAGAGGGAGGGGCAGTTAAGGCACCATGACCTTGCGGCCGTTCAGCACGTAAACACCCTTGGTCAAAGGAATGCTCACGTTGCCCTGCACCTTTTCGCGGTAAATGGTGCGACCCTGCACATCGCAAACCGTAACGAGCGTTTCCTGCGGAGCCACTACGATGATTTTGCCATTGCGCACGTACACGTCCATGTTCGCATCTGCATCAGTAGCCTGACCGATTTCAGTGTTCACCTGTCCTTCTTTTTGGTAAACACGTACCCAGTCGAACTCCGTGCGGTAAGTAAAGTTCGTGTCAGCCGGTTTAGCCCACGAGCCATTACCCACGCTCTGGTTCAGAATGATGTAGAAATGCTTGTCGAAGGGCCACTGACCCTTAGCCAAGGCATCAGCATCCGTCGATTTGGCGTACGAGAACACCTTGCGGCCATCCACATACCAGTTCAGCTTATCCTCCTCCCATTCCAAACCGAAGGTGTGATACTGCGTAGATTCGCACGAAATGGTGCTCGACTTTTTAGGGTTATTATCCTGACCGTGGCAACCGGCTTCGCTGTTGGCCCACTCCGAGTGAATGGTATGGAACGAATTATCCTTATCGTCAATCTGTTCCCAGATGTCAATTTCGCCATCCTTCGGCCAGCCCTTCACCGTTTTCGTCGGCATCATCCAGAAGGCCGGGAAGTTACCCGTGTGCGGCGTAGTCAGAATGCGCGCCTCGATTTTACCGTAAGTAAAGTCAAACTTATCCTTACTTTCAATCGCACCGCTAATCATGGCCTGCTGCTGTCCTTTGTCGTCCTTTTCAGCAGCCAGCGTATTAGGCTTACACAGCATCACGAGTTTACCATCTTCCATGTAACCCGTTTGCTGCTGTCCCTCCTCAGTTTGCGCCACAAAGCGTTTCCACGTAATGCCGTGTCCCACCTCCGAGCGGCTCCAGTATTTTGAATCGGGCATGCTGCCGTTAGCCGTATTGAACTCATCAGCCATCACCAGTTTGTAGTCAGCTTCAGCCGTAGGTTCAAAGTCAACCGTCATGCGCACCTCGCCATTCACGCTGTCAGCCTTCACAATGTGAACCTTTGTATCGTTCGTCGTGTACTCGCTCCACTGGCGGTTACCGTGAATGTACTGTGCCCCGTCAAGGTTATGACCGTGGCGCACCGTCAGTTTGCCCGGCTTGTAACCATCGGCAGCCGGAACAAGCAAAGTGTTCAGCGCACGGCCGTAAGGCACCTCGGTGGGCAAACCCTTGTTGCTCTTACCCACGATTGAACCATTGGTGGTACGAATGTCGAGTTTCGAAGTTTCAGGGTGTACGTTCAGAATAAAGTCCACCACATAACCCCCGTTAGCTTCAATCTGGTTCTCCTTGCCTCCCTCGGTCCATTGTCCGGCCGGGTCAATGTTGGCCCAATCCACCTTCAAGCGAGCGCGATAATTGCCATAGCGCAAGTTTTTGGGCAGTGTAAAGTTAGGCACTGCCAAGCCTGCGCTGGGCTGTACCGAAGCACCCTGCGAGTTTTTGTTGTTGAAGAACGAGTAGGCAAACAGCTCACCCGAAGGCGAAGGAGTGCCGTCGGCATTCAGGGTATAATCAAAGTGTCCGTCCTGGTCAAGGTCCAGGTAAAGGTAGGCATGCATCGGGCCACCCTGATAGGTGATTTCCGTAGCAATTTCGTCACCCGGAACAGCCGACACCTCCTCGCCAGTCAGGTTGCGGAACACCAACTCTTTGCCCGAGTGCGGCACAACGAGCGTCGAAGTACCTCCCTTCGTAGCCGTAAACTTCACGCGGTTCAATCGGCGGTCGGTGCGGCTGATAGCCAAATCCTCGGGGAAGTTGATGGGGTAATCCTTACCCTGCACCTGTCCGTCGGTCGACTTGAAGAACGGAATGAGTTCCACGTCGCCATCAATGTATTTGGCAGGAATGGTGTAGCAGCTGTCGGCATCGAGTTCGCGAGCCACCGCCATGTGTTCCATGTACTGCGGCGTGTCGAACACCAAGCTGTCCGTGCTGGCCAAGTTACCGTGATTGATAATCATGTGCGAGAACTTGAAGTTCGGTGCAGGACGCAGGCGCACTTTGTAATCCTTGCCAAACGGAATTTTTTCCTGGGCAAAGTCCGAACCATCCACCTTCAGCACATCGCCGTTCAGTCCTCCGCCGTTCGGGCGCGTACCGCGCTTCACGGTTACCTGCTGATTATCGGTGTACACCACCAGACGCATATCGGCAAAGGCACCGCGGTTATTGTAGATGGTGTTGTCGGCTGCCGTATTGCCGCCCGGGTCCACGCAGTCCCAGTCCACCTTGTAGCGCACGCGGTAAACACCGGGTTTCAAGGTGTCGGGCACCGTAAATTCGGGCATGTTCAGGCCGGCATTGGCCGACTGTCCGGCACTGTTCTTTCCCTTGAAGTGGCTGTAGGAAAGCACCTCGCTGCCGGGTTTCACCTGTTCGCCGTCCACCGCCACATCGAAGCGTCCGTTCTGGTTCGTGTCCAGGTAGAAGTAGCCGCTCATGGCATTACCCTTCCAGTTAAAGCCCACCTGCACCTTTTCGCCGGGCTTAGCCGTCAGCACCTTGTCGAGCACTTTGTTGTAGAGTTTGCGCGTAACGCCTTGGTTCACGGGCACTACGGTAGCCTCGGCCTGACTTGCGGGCTTGAACGTCACCGAATTGAGCAAGCGGTCGTTGTTCTTAATGCTCTGATCTTCGTCGAAGTTAATGCCGTAGTACACGCTGCTGAAGCGCGGAGTTGAATTGTCGTCAATGATGATGTCGTCCACGTAGAACAGGAAGTCCTGCTTCAAGTCGTGGGTCGACTTCAAGTCGGGCACCACGAGCAAGTTGTGAATTTCAATGCCGTTGGCACCGCTCACGGGGAACACCGCATCGCACCATTTACCCGGCTGCACCTTGGCCGTCGAGGTTTGCCAGAACTGTTCCGTGGTAGTGGGCTGCCAGGGGCGGTCGGTGCGTCGTCCCAAACCGATGAGCATGACGCGGCTGTCCGAGGGCGTCCATATTTTCACATGCACATAGCGCACCTTGTTTTTCAGTTCAAAGGGCTTTTTCAGCGTCACCATGGCTCCGAAGGTGTTGCTGCCGAAGCGCGAACGCTGTGCACCGAGCACCTTGGCCGACTTGTTCGGGGCAAAGCCCAAAATGTCGTCGACCTCGGTATAGGGGTTAGCCGTAACCTTGGCGTTACCTTTGAGGCGTTTGTCGCGGAACGGTGAATGTTCCCAAGTATCGTACACACCTACTTTGGCGTAGCTCTCGGCTGTTTCAAAGTCGCAAAGCAGGGAATCGGTTTGTGCCATCATGCCCATCGGAAAGAGCAAGCCGGCCAAACTGAGGTATTTCTTTATATTCATGGTAGTTTTGTCTGAATAGTGTGGATGATTTTAGTAAATAGATACTGTGTGGAGCAGCGGGCAAGCCTTGCTGTCGGTAATGGTGATGCGCACAATTTTGGCTTTGTAGCCCGTGCCGTAGCTGTTTTGCGTGCTGCCATTCAGCGGAATGATACGCTTGTAGCCCACCGTGGTGGTAGCAATGTTACCACCGCGTTTCACAAAGTTCTGACCATCTTCGCTGGTTTCGATTGAGAAACCCTTGATGCGCTGTCCCAAACGGATATACTCCATCATCGACACGTAGCGAATGGTTTGCGGCGTGTCCCACTCAAAGGTCAGCGTAGCCGTCTTCACGTCGTCGTCGGTTGCCCAATAAGTATCTTTGTTGTCATCCTTCAGATTATCTGCCACGTAGGTCGTCTTTGCACCATTGGTGCGCGTGGCTGAGGCCGTTACTTTGGCCGTCTTAGCCAAATCAGTACCCAGACGCTTTTCGAGTTCCTTACCAAATTCCTCCATACGCTTCACGGTCTGATCGGGCAAATACCCCGACTTATCAGGCGGCAGGTTCAGAATGAGTGTAGCGTTTCGGCCCACGGTTTCGAGGTACATTTGGAAAAGGCGTTCGGTAGAGTGAATGGTTTCGCCATCGTGCCAGAACCAGCCGCCCGAAGTAGCCTTGGCATCGCTTTCGCCCGGATGCCAACGCCAACCGTTTTCGTCGCCATACTCGCCATCGCCCATCGCCCAGCAAGTTTCGCCGGCCCATCCGGCTTCGTTACCAATCCAGCGTGCTTCGCCACCCACACCCCACATAATGATGTCGGGGCAGGCGTTGTGAATAGAGTCGCGCAGGTTGGGAATGTCGTAGTACACTTCGGCATTGCCAATGGTGCGGTTCTTGTCGGCTTCGCCACCATAGTAGCCACCGCCACCGGTTGCACCGTCGAACCACATTTCAAACTGATCGTGACCATAGGCAGCTGCTTCAGCACACTGAGGGAAGAATACCCTCTTGGTGTAATCATCGGTGTAATTGCCGTTTGCATCTTTCTTACCCCAATATTTACTGTTGCGGTCCCAGGGTGAAATGTAGAAGCCGTATTTCAGCTTAAGTTCCTTAGCTGCCTCGGCAAAATCCTTAGGAATATTGGTTTGTTTACCAAATTCATTACCAGCGTTTTTCACACAGTGTTCTGTCGTAGTTGTTGGCCACAAGCAGAAACCATCGTGGTGTTTAATCACCGCGATGCCACCCTTCATGCCGGCTTTCTTTGCCGTTTCGAGCCATTGTTTGGGATTGGGCTTTTTCGTAGGGGCAAACAAAGAGCGATCTTCATCGCCATTACCCCACTCACGTCCGGTGTAGGTGTTCATACCATAGTGGAAGAAGGCATAGAACTCCGTTTCGTTCCACTTCAACTGACGGTCAGAAGGTACGGGAAATACCGGTGCAGGCGTGTTCTCTGCATCGGTGAGCGTTTCCGTTTCAAGCTTGAAATCGTCCTGCGCTTGCACAGCTACAGGAGCAGCGGTTCCCAGACACAAGGCTGTGAACAGCAATAAATGCTTCTTTTTAGCAATCATTACGCTTAAATTAAACTATAAGCAGATTGGCAGAATCAGAATTAAGGTCTTGCGATTGTACAAAGGACGATGAATCCTCAAAATTCTACCCCCCCACTTTTTTATGAATAGATAGGAATTTCTTTTTGTCGTTTGTTGGGGCGACACAACCGTTTCGTACCGCCACACTCAGCCATTGTGAAAATAGCCAAGTCAAAGAAAAGTGTAAGGAAGGATGCCAGGGCCATATGCCCCCGCGTAGTGTTTCAGCTTTGACAAAACATACCCAAAGCCCATTTGTATGCAAATCATGGATTGATGTCGTGTTTTTCAAAATGCTGAACCAAGGTTAAGTCTGGCTTCGATCGCTTTATCGAAGTACTTGGGCAAAAGTACAAATATATTTTGTCCAATCAAAGTGCATTTCATCTTTTAACATGTATCCCAGCCTTCATGGAAGTTTTAGGAGCTAAG
>Susan_p2__coassemble_2172_pt1 | contig 8092 bp, 7 predicted proteins | sample Susan_p2__metabat2_high_PE_040 | metagenome-assembled genome bin Susan_p2 | reverse complement strand
TGAAAGGTCAAAAAACGGCCAAAAAGAAAGGTGAAGATTGAATTTAGAAGAGATAGATCTCCAAATCAAATCTTCGTCAGAAAAGTTTAGGCGACTTCAAAGTGTAAAGTACTTTTTCACCGCTTTATTTACTGTATTTTTCTTCAAATGGAAGTATTATACGACGCCAACCACGACGAAAAACTAATTGCCGAACGCACTCGCTGCAAAGACATTTGCCACCGTTACAACCTCCTGCTGCCTTCACAAACCGACGAACGCATAGCCATTATCCGCACGCTGTTTGGCAGCACCAAGCAGGAGTTTCTGATTGAACAACCATTCTACTGCGACTATGGTTACAACATTCATATTGGCGAAAACTTTTACTGCAACGTCAACTGCGTCATTCTCGACGCTGCGCCGGTAACCTTTGGCAACAATGTGTTCATTGCTCCAAATTGTGGTTTCTACACGGCCGGACATCCCTTCGACGTAAACCTGCGCAACCAAGGTCTGGAGTATGCTAAACCGATAACCATTGGCAATAACGTATGGATTGGCGCACAAGTATGCGTACTGCCTGGTGTAACGATTGGCGATAATTGTGTAATTGGTGCCGGCAGTGTAGTCACAAAGAACATTCCGGCCAACTCACTGGCTGTAGGCAATCCGTGTAGGGTCATACGCACCTTGAATGAGTAGAAGCCTAAGAGCGTGAGTTTCGGCATCATTTTGCTTTGCGAATTGACTTGCAAATATGTACCTTTGTAAAACAAAGTAAACTACAGATTGACAATGCCAAATAGCCTATACAAATCATGAAACCAAACTTTCTTCAAACAGCCTATCAAGTGTCAGGTCGCGGCATAGGTCAGGTCATGCTGCAAAACAATGCGCTCTCCGGCTGGCTAATGTTAGCAGGCATCTGCCTCTGTTCGTGGCAGATGGGGCTATGGGCTTTAGGCGGATTAGCAGTCAGCACGCTGTCGGCCTGTGCCTTCGGCTATTCCAAAGAAGCCATACGCAACGGCCTTTTCGGCTTCAACGGGCTACTCGTTGGTTTGGCAGCCGCTTTGTTTCTGCAACCCGGTTTCATGGCTGTATGCCTGATGATAGCCGCCTCCGTACTGTCCACAGTAATCACCCACTTGTTCAGCCTCCAGCATAAATTAGCAGGCTACACCGCCCCGTTCATTTTGGCTGTATGGATATTACTGGCTCTTTGCCATACCTTTCTGCCAAGCTGTTTGCAACCCACAGCCGAATCGCTGTCAACCACAGCCCCACTCCAACTGCTGCCAAGCCTCTGCCACAGCCTTGGTCAGGTCATGTTTATGGAGCACCTCCCAACGGGACTTATTTTCCTCCTTGCGCTTACCCTTCATTCTCGCACATCGGCCCTCTACGCCCTTTGGGGAGCCCTGCTTTCCATTGCCTTGTCTGGATGTTTCTGTATCGAAAATGCTTCAATCAATGCCGGCCTTATGGGCTACAACGGCGTACTCTGTGCCATCGCATTAGGCGAAAAGAGCCGCGCTGCTTTCCTGAAAGCCACCTGCGCCATAGCCTTATCCGTAGGCTTGCAATGGTTGGGTATGCACACCGGCCTCATCACGCTCACAGCTCCCTTCGTACTGTCCGTATGGGCTGTCAAGGCTTTTGATGTGCGTAAAAAATAAATGAAAATAAGAGCTAAACAGCCTGTCCGGAAAAAAACATGATTTTGCTGTTTAGCTCTTATTGTCAATAGAGTGAGGATAAGCACCTCACTTTTTCATCTGTTCACGCCATGCCTGTTTCCTTTGAATAAACTCATTGTATTCATTGGCAGTACGGTTCATCATGTCGATAAGATACTGAGCCATTTCGTGCATCTGTGTAGCATACAAAATAGGAATGGACTGTTCGTCTTCAGCATAATGTTCCCGGCTGTGTGCTATGCCTTCAGCCATTTGTTCGAATGCCCGCAATGGATTCAGCCCACCGGGAACCAACAAATTTCCCAAATGTTTCATCTCCTGACTCCGCTTGGCTAAATCGAATGTTTTAAGACTTGCCAAATCGGTTTCTGGTTCATTCTTAAAGCAGTAGTACAGCCATACTTCAAAGCAGGGATTACTGATAATCCATTGCCCTGCTTGCTGATTACCTGCTACACAATCAATTTTGACAAACTGGTCGTAGAACTCGTCCACATCACTCAGCAGAAATACCTTATCCATCTCATCCAGCTGATAATGCTGGTTGGTAAGGGAAACTTCTCCCGACTGCTGAATAGCTGACCATATCGCTTGCATCTGGTAAGGTTGCAAGCCTTGTCCCTCCTTAGAAACAAAGGCCACTCTCAATGAATGGAGTTCCTTTTGACGAATCAGTTCACGCAAAAAATCTTTTTCTTTACGTTCACCACCTGAGATGACACAGACAATGCTATATGATAGCATGCCATCTGTCTTTTCATACCCTTTTAATGTACGAACAGTAACCGCTACGGCTTCACTCGGCTGCATCTGCTCTTCGGCTACCAAGGTTGACTGAGGTTGAAGTTCCAGATTCTTTGTCCTTCTTCCGTAAGTGAGTTTTCGATCAGTTGGCATAATCCTTCAGCAAATTAACAAACCGTATGGCTCCATAACGTCCTTCGTTGTAACCCCGGAAAGGAGAAATGGTGTGATGCTCCTTGAAATCATTGTGCGAGTAAAGCACCGAAGCCCCTTCACGCTTATCCACAAACCAAATTTCATCCGAACGAAGAATGTCGCGTTCATCAAGCAGCTGGTTGTCGTGGGTGGTAAAAATGAGCTGGCCGTTGGTATCTGCAGTTTTTGCAAAGTATTCCACAATGCCCTTGACCATCGTAGGACTCAGGCAGCAGTTTATTTCGTCCACCACCACCGTCTTGCCTTGCTTGCAAGCATAGTAGAGTGCCGGGAGCAGCGTCAAGGCACGCAGCGTTCCGTCCGATTGCATACTGGTGTCCAGACTACCCACAAATCCCCCCTTACCGATATTATCGAATATCAGTTGATAAACTTTGCGCACACCGTTTTCTATGTTGATTGACAGTACCGGGGTGGTATTGGCATTCAGCGAAAGTGATTTCACCTTATCTAAATCGCCCGCCAGATTTTGGGCAATGGCGATGTGCTGTTTCGCCCAACTGTCGAAATCCGTTTCCTGCAACGTCATGTCGTTGACACCCACCTCCAAACTGCTGACTAACTGACGGACAAATTCCATCATGGGCTGGTTATCACGCAGCAAATCAATCAAGGTCGGCAGAAAAGTATGTACACCAATGATTTCCAGTTGTCCACTGAACCATTGCGAAGCCAATGCACAACGGGTATCTGCTATAATCGGAAACTCTCGGTTCAGTGCCATGAGTGAGGCGAGCGGATTTTTTTCCAACATTTTTCGGGTAGCTTCCACTATGGCATCATCTGCTACTTGTGCAAATTCCACCTCCTGCTGCTTGCGTTCGTAAATCAAATCTAACTTTCCTTCTTTGGGAAACGACTCATACAGGCCTTCCTTAGCAACAAAGGCTTCTGTCATTTCCACTTCGTAAAAGAAGAAACGGTTCTGTAATTCAAATTCCACCGCCAATGAAATAGGCTCTTTGCCTGCATCCGCCTTGAGCAGATAATAGAACTTGCCAAGTTCCAAGTTTTTGGCAAAATCTTTGTCCAATGCAAAAGCGCGCAGAAATTCCATCGCTTTAACCACGTTGGACTTTCCCGCACCATTCGACCCATAAATAGCTGCCTGTTTGAGCAGAGGTACATCACAAAGACCTGTATACACATGGTTGGCCAACTGCGTACGTTTCAAGTTTGGAAACATATCGAATTGAGCTTCGTCATCAAACGAAAGAAAGTTCTTCAAAATCAGGCGGAGTATCATAATGAATCTGTTTAATGTTAACTTACTGTTTACTGGTAAGTAGATGTCTCGTTTCCTGCAAAGGTAACTATATTTTCTATAAGGTGAATATTTCACGTGAAATATTCACCTTATATTTTTCTGTCTTCCTTCTTCATTTGAAAACTCTGTTCAAACGCCCCTATTGCCTCACATCTTAATTGGCAACCTTTTCCAAAGCCAGCGGGGAATAAGGCGCCAAAAGCCTACCAGCACACGGTAGCGCGCGTCGATGACCACTACGCGCCGACGGCGTTCAAGGGCTCGGACAATGTGCTGCGCCACAGTGTCGGGACGCATGAGCATGGGGTACGGTTTTCCGTCGCCCAACAGAGCCGTGGCTACGAAACCGGGACGGATATCGGTGAAGTGAATGTGGAGTTTTTGTAAATGCGACAGTTGTTCGAGCGCGTCAATGTAGGTGTTCTGAAAGCGTTTGGTTGCTGAATAGGCGGGTGCCACACCGAGGCCTTTCGTGCCGGCTATCGAACTGATTACGGCTAAGTGCCCCCCACCATTTTGCGCAAAATAATGAAAGGCAGCGTCGACCATGCGCGTAAAACCTTCAACGTTCGTTCGCGCTGTGTTCAACTCTATCGTTGGGTCGAGGGCCGGATTCTGAAAACCAATGCCTGAACTGAGCAAAAACACATCCATACCGCCCAACCGATGAATCAAATCGTTCAACCGCGCTGGGGCATCGTCGTGTGTCACATCGAGCGTCTGAATCTCGATTTGTTCGGGCGAGCGTTGGCGAATTTCGTTTAACGCAGCGGTTCTGCGTCCGGCCAGCCCCAACTTCCAGCCTTTTTGTAAATAGCATTTAGCCACTTCCAAACCTATGCCCGAAGTGGCACCTATGATAACGAGTCGTTTCATTTCAATTTTTATTTTATGAAGTCGTCTGAACTTTTATGAAATTCAAGATTTGCCTTAATTTTTGAGGCGTTTTGGGGCCTTGAAAAAGGAGTGTAGCGAGCTACACGACTGATGAAAGGTCAAAAAACGGCCAAAAAGAAAGGTGAAGATTGAATTTAGAAGAGATAAATCTCCAATTCAAATCTTCGTCAGAAAAGTTTAGACGACTTCAATGTAAAGCACCTGCTCATCTGATATTACTTAGGGCATCACCTTCTGCACCCGGCTGCCGCATTTACGGATATACACGCCCCTTTGCTGTGGCAAGTCTACGCGCTTGCCGTCAATACCATACCATTCCACGGGCTGCGGTTCAACGAACTCCTGCGGTGAGTCGATGCCTACTTCGGTGGGCATGGTAAAGGTGAGCGTTTGCACAATGGGCCAACGCCGACGCACACGCAGGGTGTAGGTGCGACCGGGAACGAGCGAGGTAAACCGCACGCTGTCGGTGGTTTCGCCGGCAGGGGGCAGATAGATGAAATGGTCTATTTGTCCGTCGATGCCGGTTGCGGTATCAAGCAAATCGTACACAAAGTTCTGCGCTGCACGTTCCGTGGCCAAAGGATTGCGGTAATGCTGACGAATGCGCACTTCGGTGTTCGTCGGAAAGGATATTTCGGGCACATCGGCCTCAACCTGGTCGGTACCGCCGGTAGCCACATGCAGCGGAAGAGTGCGGAGCAAATGTTCGGCATCGGCAGTGACGGACAAGCAGACAGGACCTGACTTCGTAAATTTGAGGTTTACCATCAGGGTGTCGCGCTGATGCGGCAGGAAGGTACGTCCGGTGTAGGCCAACAATTCGGCCTGGTCAATGAACGCAGTGTCGGTAGGCAGGTTCTGAATCAGATAAAACGAAGTGGTAAGCATCGAGTCGGTAGTGTTACGCAGCACAAGGGTCACAGGTGTGTGACAGCCGGATAGGGGCGTCTGCGCGACAAACAGTGAATCGACGTGTATTTCCCTACCCGTCAGTTGCAGCGTATCAGGCAGTTGCACCTGTGGCTGAGGGTCGGGACTGCACACAATGGCTTCGTGGTGACAGAAAAATCCGCTTTCAACAAACTCGTCGCGCCTATCGGCCGGCACGGGTTGCGCCAACACATCCAGGCGGAAATAACCGTCGTGACTGCCGCCTTCGCCCCAGTTCACATGGAAAAATCCTTGTTCGTCGAGTCCGTCGAGCACAAAGGCATGACCGCCCGTACGCATAAGCGAACCGGCATAGTAAACGGGACGTGCAGCCATGATTTCGGCTGCCAAAAAGTTCCAGTAATCGGCCGTACGGTATTTTTGCGCTTCGAGGTAATGCACGTAGGGCAGCCCGAAAGCGCGACGCAGCGGTTCGACGAGCCGACGGCTCTGCGCCCCACTGGCATCGACGCTCCAATCCATGTGGCAACTCACACCAAGCAGATACGACAAACGTGCCACCGCATCAATTTGTGCTTCGGTGGCAGGCTGGGTGTCGTAATTGTCCAGAATTTGTCGGGTGTCAATGCTTACACCGGGAGCCACATCGGGAATGCGGTAATGCTCGGTTTCCCACCCCTTCAGCGTATCGCGCAGGGTGTAGGTGCGTCGGTAATAAGTAAGAATCTGTTCCATGGCCGTTGCCACACAACCCACCACGCAGGGGGCGGAATGCAGCGTGCCGTCGGCATGTCGGTAGTAGGGGCAAAGGCGGTTATAAGGGTCCTTTTGGTGGCGCACAGTGGTGAGCAGCGGGGACACCGCCCGCCAATTTGCGCCAACTGGCGGATAGGCTGCAGAACCGGCCGCACGGCTTGGCGGACGAGAAGCAAGGAACTGTTTCAGCGCAACGGGCATGGGTGTGCGTGGACTCTGACAAGTGCCATAGCCTAAAATTTCGGGATCGGCTGTACTGGAGGATACGAGCAGAAATTCCCTTCCGCGGCTGAACAAGTAGGCCCGGTTAAGGGTATCGGCACAAAGTATAGGCTGTGCAGTATCCTTTGTTTTAGGTCGACGCTGCCACCAGTTATCGGCAATTTGAGCCACTTCTGCCTCAGTGCGTAAAGCAGTGTTTGCGCCGAATCCTTGCTCCGGTATTTGGGCAAGCAGACTGAAGGGTAGGCACAACAGCCAAACGAACAGAGGGATGCGTAGATTTTTCATGGTGTTTATATTATGAAGTCGTCTGAACTTTTATGAATTTCAATCTTCGTCAGAAAAGTTTAAACGAATTCTATACTTTGACGCAACTATAGCCGCATTGTAGAGGTATTCTTCTGTCAAAATTCGCATACCTATTTTGATTTACTTATCACCAGAAAGCAGCGGTAATTCTTCCTTGCTTTGATTGAACTTATCAAAGTCGCTGCAGAACATCTTCTTTGCCAGCAGCTACAAAGGTAAGAAACTCTGCTGTGCTGTTTCTGATTTCATACTTCTGTGTCATGTATTATACTTTAACTATGCTCAGATTTCAAAGCTGTACATCGACTCTTGCTCTAAAGTCTGTATACGTTCTATCTTGCATTAAATTCCAAAAGTGAACTACCGCTAAACTAAAGAAGTACAGAAAAAGCCTGGGAAAACAAGACCTTCTGCTCATCGGTTTGGTGAATTCTATATTTGTGGGTATGTAACATACAGCAAATGTAACGATTTAAAACGGAACTATGATGCAAAAGAATATCCAAAACCAAGGACTGCTGTAGTACCCTGCATTTTTCTTCTCCGAAATCTGAAGATTCAGGAGTTGTCAAATGAAAATCTCTATGTAAATAATCTGATAAGTAGGTACGTAATGAAATTTGCGTATCCCTATCTTTATGTTACATTTTCTAAACAGACGTATATTTTTCTATATGCAAAAGCCCATTTTCAGACATTCAACGCTTGTTGAAATTAGTTCCGAGCTTGTTGAAATTAGTTCCAAGCTTGTTGAAATTAGTTCCGAGCTTGTTGAAATTAGTTCCGAGCTTGTTAAAACTATCTCCGAGCCGATTTCAAGAGAAAAAGAGTTAAAAAAATGAGGGGCGGAATAAGGAGGGAAAATCGCGGAGAAAGCAGGGAAGAGCGAGGAATAAGAAGAATAAATCGCGGAGAAAGCAGGGAGAAAACAAAAAGGCAGGTGTTCGGAATGGGAAATCATTTCGAACATCTGCCTTGAATTTGGGCGGAGAACTCAGGGATTGGGCGAGGGCCTCAACGCAGAACAAACTATGAGGGAAGCGACAAACGGTTTATTTAATGTTGAACTGATTGCCGTTGCGTCCGTCGTCAACACCTTTGACAT
>Susan_p2__coassemble_2147_pt1 | contig 8180 bp, 6 predicted proteins | sample Susan_p2__metabat2_high_PE_040 | metagenome-assembled genome bin Susan_p2 | reverse complement strand
GCTTGCTTTTGAGCGATGGTATTGCCGAGCCGCATCCTACTTTATACAAAGGTAGCGGTTTCAACGTTACCGCGCCAATAATTAACCATATTTATAGAGACTCGCATTTGAAAACCCCTAAATCTTCAGTTTAAGAGTTTTCAAATGCGAGTTTCTATAACAAATCGCGGCTTCTTACGCTTTCATCATCGTAAGTTGTCCGGTCGATAACTGATTTCGTTTCTTTACCCTTGTGTAATTGCCAAGACAGTCGCAGAAAGAGCATATTGTCGTAAGTACGAAGACCCAATCGGCTGCAATTCTTGTAAAATGGAGTGTCAATTTGCTGTTTCTGATATTTATGCACACCTAGATGAAGTGGTGGCAGATAAATGAGCTGAATGCCAAGACGATTATTAAAGGCTGATTTCTGTACGGCAAAATCCATAGATATATTTTTACCCTAGTATTTACAAATCATTGGTGAACAGGATACCCCGCACAGCATGACATCTCGTTGTCGGACAAAAAATCTATGTTTGAACCTCATCATAGGCTATCTTTTAATAGTTATACCTTGTTCTTTACTGTCAAGCACTTTTCCCAAACGGATTTTACTCTTCGGATTTTTACGGAAAGTGTATCGAAGAATGAAGAAAGGCCGCAGATTCTGCTCTTTATATCGGGTTTCTACTGTTGAACGAAAAGAGCCATCGTTTGTTACAGTTTTAACGCGATTTTCACCAGTGAAATGTTGCAAGCAAATACCTATGTAAAAATCGGGCGTAAAATTATAATTCACTTGAAGCGTAGCTGTTGACGGACGGTAATACTGTGTATAGGCTATCTTTGTGTAACTGCGTGAGTTGTAACTAAGATTACCAAAAAACGAAAAGTTCTTAATGCTGGCGTCAAATCCACACGAGGCATAAGCCATGTGTTTGGCATGCTGATTCTCGTAATAATTAGCATACCAGCCACCTCCACCATACACTTGTCCCCATTTAAAACGGTAGCTCAAGTCTATTCCGGCAGCTGTTTGCGAAAAATGTCCGCTATTGGCGTATGTGTTGTAGTAAATGCCTTCGTGCGTATAGCCACATGCCTCAATCATGTCGTTGATGCGCTTGTAGTAAGCGTTTGGCATCAAATAGAATTTACCTGCATTGAACGTATAATTGAGTCCGACATAGTGCATCATTTGAGGTTTCAAATTCGGATTTCCCACTTCAATCACAAGTGAATCGGTCGATATATTGTAAGGATTCAGATTAGCCACCGACGGTGCCGTATTAGTCAGCGTGTAACTCAGCTGCAACGAATGATGCGGAGTTATGAGCCAAGTAGCATTGGCATTGGCTTTCGGGCGAAAATAGTGACTTTTTCGTCCGGCCGACTTTTGCCAAATACCTTCAATTCCAACTGATGCGCCATAGTAAACTTTGTCCTTTAAGTTAGCACTGTAGCCTACGTAAAAGTACTGATTAAAATAATCATGCTTAAAGCGTGTAGACTGCGTTGTTTGTAACTGCTGTACGTTGTTTACCTCGTTATACTGCATCAAGCTACTGCTACCTACAATAAATTCTTGATTATTTTTCAGTGTTTGTGCATAGTCAATGTTCAAGTTGACCGACTGACGCTCATTATCGAAAACTGAGGGCGTAGTGAATATTTGGTCGTCGTACGCATCTGTGCGTAAGGCATCGTAATTGTTTTTATTGTAATTGTAAGCCAAACGCGTTTCGAGTGTTTTGCTGTCATCAAACGAATGTTTGTAGTAAAGGCTTGTGGTTGCAATTTTGCTATCTTCCTTACCCTGAGCACTGAGTAAATACCGCTGAGCGAGTTTGTTGGCATTGGGCTGAAATAACCCATTGCCCATTTGGTTATCCTTGATATCTGCCATTGTGCCATAGAACTGAAAAGCCAGATAATCCTTGGGAGTTGCACAATATTTAAAGAGCAGTTCGCCAAGCCAACTATCCATATTATTACATGCTTTTCGTTCAAAGTTTTGTGTATAGCCTGTATTATTTCGATTGACAGACGATTCGGTTTCAGAATCATGTGTATAATCATACGCCACACGGCCATACAAACTATACTTTTGATTGCCCACTTCGAAATAGCCCACACCAAATCCTTTATGGATGGGAACTTCATGCCGAGTAGCAGCTTCAAGCCACAAATAAGGGTGAGTTCTTTTTTTCAACCGAATGTTTACAATACTGCTTATCCCATCTTGCAGATAGCGTGCCGAAACGGAGTTGATTACTTCGACCGACTCTATATCTTCCGGTAATATTGGACTGATACCCGAATTAACCATATTGCCATCTATCAACACCAAGGGAACACTGCCATTCTGTAATTTTACGGACGACGTATTAGGGTCGGAAATCAACAATGGAATTTCCTTCAAGGCTTGATAAGGGTTACGGAGTTTTTTGGCTTTAGCCGAAAGTACAAAACGCTGTCCGTTAGCCATGCGTTTGATACTTTCGCTTGCATCTGCTGTGATGGTTGCCTCGCTTAAATTAACTTCCAGCCGTTTCAGGCAATAAACCGTATCAACACTCCCGACTATATGCAAGGAGTCGACCAATGAAGCATATCCCAGTCCGCTAAAGTTAAGTTGATAGCTCCCATCTTTTTTATTTACGAATTTAAAGGCTCCGGCTTTGTCAGTTTGTACTGCATCAATTATTTTTCCTTCTTGAAGTAACACAACATATCCGTCGGCAATGGCTACCCTGTCGGTAGCAGTCAGTAAATGCCCCTTAATAGTATGCTGAGCAGACATACTCATTGTTGAGGCTGAACACAGGAGTGAAAAAACCAATATCTTAGTATGAAATTTCATTTTGAAGAATGTTATATTTGAAGAGATACATAAGGTATTCTTTTCTTGTTAGATTGAAGGCATCAAATATTATCTTTTTCTTGACAATTCTCAAGAATAATATTACAATGCAAATATAACAATATAAATTCAATACAAAAGTAAAATCCTTTTTTTTAATTTATGCCTCGAAAAACTCACAATGCATTGATGAGCCCGCTATAAAAAGTGGCTTTAAAAAATTCATCAGCACATACTATCGCAAGAAAGACTAACAGGATACCCCGCACAGCATGGCATCTCTTTGACGGACAAAAAATCTATGTTTGAACCTCATCATAGGCTATCTTTTAATAGTTATACCTTGTTCTTTACTGTCAAGCACTTTTCACAAACGAATTTTACTCTTCGGATTTTTAAGTGTATCGAAGAATGAAGAAAGGGCACAAATTCTGATCTTTACGGCATGTTCTATTTTCAAAAATCACTCTTACTTTGAGAAGTGTGGCTGCCTTCAAGCACACCATACAGCACAGCTCAAATCTGCAAATTTTTGCAAAAACAATGAGCGGCTTTAAGAGCCGTTTCGCACCGGGTGAGGCCAGCAGGCAAAGGGGCTATAAAATTTATTCCAAGATTGTGCGGTTTTCTTCCGACCTTGTTGAAATTAGTTCCGAGCTAGTGGAAATTAGTTCCGAGGTTGTTGAAATTAGTTCCGAGCTAATTTCAAGAATCTTGGAACTGATGATAATCAGCACTTTCAGGAAAACGTCAGAATCGAAATTCCGAACAACGTTTCCGGCCATAATATCCACAATCCGAACTTTTTTCTAATTAACAATAATTGCAGACTGTTGTGTTCTTTTTTTTGCATCCACACATCATGGCTTGTGACAAACAACAAATATACCAACTTTGCTCATAAGCCAAAAAAAAGGGCTGTTTCGAGTGCGAAACAGCCCCTACCTATGGACTAATCACCTATTCAAGCGGACAAAGCATATCCGCAACAGGTTTTTTCGTTAGTCAGAATAAGAAATGTGGAAAGAATGGGGGGATGAAATTACTTCACCACAACCTTCTTGCCATTGATTACGTAAACGCCCTTTTCAGCCTTCTGTACGCGGCGGCCGTCGATGGTGTAAATCACCTTTTCGGTCTGCTCTCCGGCTTCTACGCCTTCGATGCCCGACTGCTTGCTGAGGGTTACAATGATGTAGTTGATATTGCTGGTTGCATTGGCCGTGAAAGTTACGGTTGCAGCTTCGCCGGTCCATACTTTTTCAGCGAGTTTGCCTTCAGAGGCGGTAACGTCGAGCTTCGTAGCGTCGAACTCTACCTTCACAACCTTTTGGTCGGCTGCAGGGGTTACGGTCATCGAACCACCTTCTTTATACATACGGATTTGCAGAAGACCATTGTTAAAGTCACTCCAAAGGCGAGTGGGGGTTGAACCGTTGGTGAACGTAAGGGTTACGTCGCCTTCCTTCACTTCGGTGATGGGGAAATCACCGGCTTCCTTCGATGAAACGGGAAGGTTCCATTTGTTTTCGTTGAAGTTGAAGAGTGCACCATTTTCGGGAGCTACGGGCGTAGCCTTGATGGTGTACATAGCCTTAGCCACGGGGCTTGCGTTGCCTTCAGCGTCAACGGCGATGGCCATAACGGTAGTGGTTTCGGTCAGGTCGAAAGCAGCTTCGTAAAGGGTTGAAGCGGTGGTGGGTTCCGAACCGTCGAGGGTGTAGTAAACTTTGAGGCCTTCGGCAGCAGCGATGCTCACGCTCACCTTGTCCATGTAAGTACCTTGCTTGGGAGTGAACACAGGGGCTTCGATTACTACGGGAGCCTTGTCGGTTTTAGCCTTTACATAGAGTTCTTTGATTTGCCAGGTTCCGGCAAATTCGGTATTCGAGGTGTAAGCAAAAGCCAACTGAATTTTCTTGCCGTCGTAAGCAGCGAGATTGGCCGTAGCGATGCCCGAAGTCCACGATTGACCATCAGCAGCTACGTTGTAGGCAAGGTCGGTCCATTCGCCACCTTCTTCCTTTACCTTGAGGGTGCAAGCAGCCTTGAAGTTGTCGAGACCACCAAAGAAGTTTCCAGTTTCGTTGAAACTAAGTTCAGTTTCCTTGGCCTGCGTGAGGTCGATAACGGGCGAAACGAGCCAACTTTCGGCTGCTAATTTTTGTCCACCAACAAAGGCTGAAGCTTTGATGAGGCTGCGCTTTTCATCAAATGACCAAACGTAAGTCAAGGGTTCGTTCATGACCTTGTTGTCGATGGTAAAGTCGCCCTGTCCTACGTTGAAGAGTTCGGAAAAGATGGTAGCCTTTTCATCGGGCTGCGGTTGGGGGTCGGGATTAGGCTCAGGACTGGGAGTTACGGTACCTCCGGCAACAACAGTGATGTTGTCGAAGCAAAGCTGTCCGGCTTTGGCAGCACCGTCTGAACCTAAGTCAGCCTTTTCGCCAACCGTGAAGGTTACGTCCTTGGCAGCACCCGTCCAGGTTACGGTTTTTGAATCCGCACTTTCTACCACTTCGCCTACACTTGCAGTGATTTTAGTCAAACGCTTAACACCTTGTGCTGAAAGACCAAACACGATTTGCGTCATATTTTCGCCCTTAGTAACCACGTTTACCGTACCTTTGGCATAAACGCGTGCATCGTTCGATTTGCCATTTATTATAGGAGCATTAGTTGCTTCGGCCTTGGCCAATGTCACGGTGAAGGGGGCTTGCGTCAGTGCCAAAGTGCCATCGCCGGCAGTCCAAGCGTCAGCACCTGCCCATTTAATTACTACTTCGTTCTGAGCCACCATGTTCACGGCTGCCAGTACGAAGGCAAACAAAAAGAGTAGTGTTTTCTTCATAAATTGAACGTTTTAGTGAGTGAATTTATTGATTATGTACTGTTTTCCACGTAAATGTGGTACAAAGGTACGGATAAAAGCTATATGTTACAAAATTTGTGAATTAAGATTTGGTAAAAAGAGAAAGAACTTATTCTTTTTGTTAACGATATTTTATATTTCTGCAATTTAGCAGTTTTCCCTTACCTTTGCGCCCACCTTTCACCCAGAATAAAAGTTCAGACGACTTCAAAAACATACACGCATGACAACCACCCATACCCCCCGGCGCTTGCTCCTGCCCGAAGCACCGTCGGACGATTTCGACTTCCATACCCACAACCTGATGGCTCCGCCCGGAAAAGCCTTGGTGTGTTTACCACCCGAAGTGTTGCTGCACCCCGAAGCGTTTACGGCGCGAAAGGGGGTGATGTATAGCGTAGGGCTGCACCCTTGGCAAACCGATACTCCCCTACTCGCCCGACAACTGCTCGACCGTCTGCCTGCATGGCTTGCCCATCCGCAGGTGGTGGCGGTGGGCGAATGCGGACTCGATGCGCTGCGGGGAGCCGACCTGAAGGTGCAAACCGAATACCTGACAGAACAGCTTGCATGGGCCGAAAAATATGGTTTGCCCGTGGTGCTGCATGTGGTAAGGGCTTTCGACCGCGTGCTGCAACTGCGCAAACAGCTTTGCCCCCACACGCCCTGGACGGTGCATGGCTTCCGCGGCAAACCGGCTTTGGCGCAGCAACTGCTGAGGGCGGGCTTCGATTTGAGTTTCGGCAAGCGGTACAACCCGGAGGCTTACGCGCTGACGCCGCCCGAACACCGCCGACACGAAACCGACGATGCGGCCGACGCTGATGCACGTTTTGAGGCTTTCGGGAAGTAAAAAAACGGCTACATTGCGGCAAATCGGGGATAAAACTCGGTTTTTCTTCGCGTATCAAGTTTGTTATCCGTAACTTTGCACAAACGCTGGCTGCTTTGCTGCTTTGTCTTTGCCGAAAATGCGGCAGATAAAAGGGGGCGGCCAAACGTGAAATTGCATTTTAATCATCATTATATATATAGCAACTCATTCGATGAATTTTGTTGAAGAATTGAAATGGCGCGGCATGCTTCACCAGATGATGCCGGGCACCGAAGAATTACTTGAAAAAGAAATGGTGACGGCTTACGTGGGTATTGACCCTACAGCCGATTCGCTTCACATTGGTCACCTCTGCTCGGTGATGATGCTCCGCCACTTTCAGCGTGCCGGACACAAGCCGCTGGCACTGGTGGGAGGTGCAACGGGTATGATTGGCGATCCTTCGGGCAAAAGCGCCGAACGTAATCTGCTGACCGAGGAGGTGTTGCGCCACAACGTGGCTTGCATCAAAAAGCAGCTGTCGCACTTCCTCGATTTCGACTCAGATGCGCCTAACGCAGCAGAGTTGGTCAACAACTACGACTGGATGAAGGACTTCAGTTTCCTTGACTTTGCCCGCGAGGTGGGTAAGCACATCACCGTGAACTACATGATGGCCAAGGACAGCGTGAAAAAACGCTTGAACGGCGAAGCACGCGACGGACTTTCATTCACTGAATTTACTTACCAGCTCCTTCAGGGCTACGACTTCCTTCACTTGTACCAAACGAAGCACTGCCGCTTGCAAATGGGCGGTTCTGACCAGTGGGGTAACATTACTACGGGTTCGGAACTTATTCGCCGCACGCTCGGTGCTGAAGCTGAGGCTTACGCCTTGACGTGTCCGCTCATTACCAAGGCCGACGGCAAAAAGTTCGGTAAAACGGAACAGGGCAACGTATGGCTCGACCGTCGCTACACCACGCCTTACAAGTTCTACCAGTTCTGGCTCAACGTATCGGACGAAGAGGCTGAACGCTACATCAAAATTTTCACTTCGCTCACGCACGAGGAAATCGACAGCCTCATCGAGGCTCACCGTGCCGACCCCGGCCAGCGTATGCTGCAAAAGCGTTTGGGCGAGGAGGTGACTTGCATGGTTCACAGCCGCGAGGATTACGAAATGGCGCTCGAAGCTTCGAACATTCTCTTCGGCAAGGCTACGAAAGAGAGTTTGCTGAAACTCGACGAGGACACGTTCCTCAGCGTGTTCGACGGTGTGCCCCACTTCGAGGTGTCGGCCGACCAGGCTATCGGTGCCAAGGCGGTTGACCTCTTTGCTGAAACTACGCAGTGCTTTGCTTCAAAGGGCGAAATGCGTAAGCTCACGCAGGGCGGTGGCGTTAGCCTGAACAAGGAAAAACTGACGGCTTTCGACCGCGAAATCACGACCGACGACTTGATTGATGGTAAGTACTTGCTCGTGCAGCGTGGCAAGAAGAACTACTTCTTGATTACCGTTCAGTAATTGGTCATTTATATTTAAGTAGGTGTTCAAAATTATTTTATATAATTCTATCGAAGTATTTTTACTTTGCATTACGTTCTTGCACCGCATTTGTTTGCCCTGCGCTCAGTCACATAGCCCG
>Susan_p2__coassemble_2084_pt1 | contig 8429 bp, 7 predicted proteins | sample Susan_p2__metabat2_high_PE_040 | metagenome-assembled genome bin Susan_p2 | reverse complement strand
AAGTTGAAAACTGCGTATCCCACTGAGCTATGCGCTCACCTTTCACTATATTTGAAGAATATAGGAGGCGGTTCGGCATAGCCAAGTTGAAAACTGCGTCTTCAACTTGGCTATGCTCTCACCTTTCACTATATTTGCACTAAGCTAAGCAACCGGTGCGCAAACCAACCGGATGTTTTAGCTAAAAATGACCCTTTTGGAACTCCGGTCTACTCTTGTCCGATTTCAAAAAAACAGTATTTACTCTTCACCAAATTATTACACATGGAAAAAAGCGACAGCATTGTTATTATACCTACTTACAACGAAAAGGAAAACATCGAAAGCATCATCCGTGCCGTACTGGCACTGGAGGAGCATGCGTTTCACATCCTGATTATTGACGATGGTTCGCCCGACGGAACGGCTGCTATCGTGAAACGACTGATGGCTGATGAATTCAAGAACGAAGTACACTTGATTGAACGCAAAGGTAAATTAGGATTGGGTACGGCTTACATTGCAGGTTTCAAGTGGGCCATCGAACAGGGCTATGACTATGTGTTCGAAATGGATGCCGACTTTAGCCACGACCCCAAAGACTTGCCGCGCCTTTACAATGCCTGCGCCAAAGAGGGCTACGATGTGGCTATCGGTTCGCGCTATGTGAGCGGCGTGAATGTGGTGAACTGGCCTATGGGACGTGTGCTGATGAGCTACTATGCTTCGAAGTATGTGAGAATGGTTACGGGTGTGCCTATTCATGATACTACTGCTGGATTTAAATGTTACCGACGCCGTGTACTTGAAACCATCAACCTGGATGCCATCCACTTCAAGGGATATGCTTTCCAAATTGAAATGAAATTCACGGCCTACAAATTGGGCTTCAAGGTAAAAGAGGTGCCTGTGATTTTTGTAAACCGTCAACTCGGTACCAGCAAAATGAGCGGTGGCATCTTCAGCGAGGCTTTGTTCGGCGTGATGCGCCTGAGATGGTATGCACTCACAGGAAAAATCAAACCGCGCTGCTGATAAATTTGCCGTTTGTATACTCCAAATAATATTCTGCTAAACACATACAACACAAAACAGCTATGCACTTTCGCATTCAACTCAAAAACGCAACTTTAATCAATGAAGGACGCCGCTTTATCGGCACACTGATTATTGAAGACGACCGCATCGAGGAAATCATCGAGGAAGTGGACGCACAACCCGCCATTCCAGTTGACGAAGTAATTGATGCCTCGGGATGCTACCTCTTACCGGGTATCATCGATACTCACGTACACTTCCGCGATCCGGGACTGACACAGAAGGGCGATTTCTGCTCTGAAAGCCGGGCTGCGGCTGCAGGCGGTGTGACTACGGTGTTCGATATGCCGAACTGCGTGCCCCAAACCACTACGATGGAGGCCTTTGACGAAAAATGCCGCATTGCTGCTCAAAAAAGTGTGGTTAACTATGGTTTCTTCTTTGGAGCTACGGCTGGAAACGCTTACGAGCTGGAACGACTGAACTGCCGAAAAATTGCGGGCGTCAAACTTTTTATGGGGGCTTCGACGGGTAATATGCTTGTGGACAATGAACGGGCTCTGCAGGCTATTTTCGAACATTCACCTCTGCCTATCGTCACGCATTGCGAAAACTCGCAGCTGATTGCTGAAAATGCTAAACGCATTCAAGAGGCGTATGGCAAGGACCCCGACGTGATTCATCACACCGAAATACGCAATGCCGACGTGTGCTACGAATCGACGGCTTTGGCTGTGAAACTGGCACGCGAAAGCGGAGCGCGACTGCATGTGGCACACTTGTCGACCGCACGCGAACTGGAACTGTTCACCGACAACAATCCGCTGATTACAGCTGAAGCTTGCGTCGGTCACTTACTGTTCTGCGACGAAGATTATGCCCGTTTGGGAACGCGCATCAAAGTGAACCCTGCCATCAAATCGGTAGCCGACCGCGATGCACTGCGTGCAGCCCTTAACACCGGACAAATTCTGACCGTAGGTACTGACCACGCTCCTCACCGGTTGAAAGAAAAAATGGGTGGTTGCCTAAAAGCTACTTCGGGCATGCCCATCATTCAGTTCTCGCTGGTGTCGATGCTCGAACTGGTCGACAAGGGTATACTTACTATTGAGCGACTGGTACAGCTGATGTGTCACAATCCGGCCGATTTGCTGCAAATTGAGAATCGCGGTTTCCTACGCGAAGGATACAAAGCAGACATTGTGATGGTGCGCCCCAATGTGCCTTGGACACTTACGCCTAACCGCATTCAGAGCAAATGTAATTGGAGTCCACTCGAAGGTCACACTTTCAGATGGCGTGTGGAACGTACTTTCTGCAACGGATTCCCTATTTACAATCGTGGCCACGTTACCGATGAAAAGTATCGTGGACAGGCTGTAAGCTATAACCGCTAATAGGTATTCAAAAAAGTATTTCTTCTATTTTATCTTAATCATGCTCTATAAAGTTTACCAACTATTCATAGCCTTTCCGGTTGTGCTGGTATCGACTATTCTAACGGCGCTTATCACCAGTATCGGTGGCATTTTCAATGCACACTTCTGGGGATACTATCCGGGAAAAATATGGTCGAAGGTGGTGTGCCGCGTGCTGCTGTTGCCTATCCACGTTGAAGGCCGCGAAAACATCGACCATCACCAAAGCTACGTATTTGTGGCCAATCACCAGGGACCTATGGACATCTTCCTGATTTACGGCTATTTGGGCCGTAACTTTAAATGGATGATGAAAAAGGCGCTGCGCCGTATGCCGCTCGTTGGCTATGCTTGCTACAAGGCCAAACACATCTTTGTTGATAAATCGGGACCTAAGGCCATCAAGGAAACCATTGACAATGCTCGTCAAACGCTGCAAGGGGGAACCTCGCTGGTTGTGTTTCCCGAAGGTTCACGCTCGTTTACCGGACACATGGGTAAATTCCGCAAAGGTGCTTTCCAATTAGCCGACGAACTGCAACTGCCTGTGGTGCCCATTACCATTGATGGTTCGTTTGACGTGCTGACGCGCATGGCTGGGCTTAACTTTGTGAACCGCCACCCCATGCGTTTGGTGATTCACAAACCCATATTCCCAACTTCGAATAGCCCGGAGGATATTAAACAAACGATGGAAAAGGCTTACAGTGACATCATGTCGGCCCTTCCTGCCAAATATCAGGGCTACAAAGAGAACCCCGACCAGTAAAAAAAGAAATAGGATTTTCGAACTATGAGGAAACTTGGAATGTTAGCAGACTCTAGCAAACACTGCATTTTGCAATATATGCATTCCAAGCAGCACCATTACTGATATTTAGTGTTAAATCCGACAGATATTTTCCAAAAAAATCAGAGAAAAATTTGGAACGATGAAAAAAGTCCGTACCTTTGCATCGTTTTAAAAAGGCAATTGATTGTTTTACTAAAAAATTTAAAGACACAATGAAAAAGTTAGTTTTCATGTTCGTAGCTTTCGCAGCTATCTCTTTCGCTTCTTGCGGTAACAAAACTTCTGACGCTGCTGCTGCTGATTCTGTAGCTACTGATTCTGTAGTTGCTGACAGCGCTAACGACAGCATCGTTGCTGATTCTGCTGCTGCTGACTCTGCTGTTGCTGATTCTGCTGCTGCTGAACCCAACGCATAATTTTATGCAAAAAGAAGTTTTGGCTATATAGCTGAAACGAACTCGCTAACGACGAGAGAAACTGAAACCTGTGGAACCGTGTTCTGCAGGTTTTTTTGTATACCTACAGTTCCAAGCCAGTAGTTTCAAGGCTCTTTTCGGCTCAGCCGCAAAAGCATGTGGTAAAATTCAACAATGCATTCCAGGTTTCAGACAGGCCTACCTGCCTTACTTTCTGTTGTAACAAAATGTCAAAGAACGCTGAATGAATAAATAAGGCATATTGTTTTTTCATCCGTTTAGGCTAATGTGTAGCTTATCAATGCTGCAGTACTGCCTTTAGCTACTGCTATGTCAGTGCAAACCAAATGCAGAGCGACGAGAGCTGGCTCTCAAAAGTTATGCTGAGGTGAAGCCTGACTTCGCTATTGCAATGTCAGTGCAAACCGAATGCAGAACTTGAAAACTCGTTTTCGAAAGTTATGCTGAGGTGAAGCCTGACTTCGCCGTAGGCAAAGATACAACATGCACAACCCGAAATCCAAATTTTTTAACCGCCTAATATCGCACCTCGAAAGTTTTCTACACCTCCGAATGGGCATTCAGCCCTTTATCTAAGGGCATTCCGGTTCATTTTTCACACGCGAAAAAAATGAAATCGGGATATAACTTTTTATCTCATGCCGATTATCAAAACGTACGAAACACCAACGTTTTGTCTCTCCCCAATGCTGCAGCCCCACACCTTTTTGCTACTTATTCCTCTTTTCGCCTTGAATCGAATCAAAAAGCCGATGGCAAGAATTTGGTTTTATTTAGAAATGTGTTAAAGCCAAGGAACTGCATACGCGTTAATAGCAATCGGAGCTATGTCTAAATCCCTCTGATTTATTGGGTAAGCCGTACGCCCTTCCCTCCAACCTTCAGCCACTTTACACATTAAAAAAAAGAACTTCTTCTTTCAACAAATGCGTTTCAAAGAAGAAGTTGCTTTGGGTAGAATCCGGGTTGTCAGCCTTCTTAATAACAAGAGCTATCAAGCCTGCTTGAGTTCCTGAATGTCGACTATTTTATTGACAATAGCGTAAATAGTTAATCCTGCGACGGAGTGAATATTGAGTTTGCGTGCAATGTTTTTGCGATGCGTCAGCACGGTATTCAGCGAAATAAACAACTGCGAAGCTATTTCCTTGTTCGACAAACCGCAAACAACCCAACGCACAATTTCGCGTTCACGCTCAGAAAGTGTCCCTTTATCGGCTTCGGTTGCAGTTTCTTCCTGAATCGGCTCTGTCATCGACACTTTTTCTTCTAAGATTTCAACAGCCGGTACAAAAATATCGTCCTCGACCTGACAGTGCATACGTAAATCTTTTTCGCAATTGAATATGTCGTAAAGTACGTTATGCAATAACTCTACTTTTTCGGTGGGTGCATAGTACTTAATAATAATGTTCTTCAATTCCTGCAATTTGGCATCAATGCTGCCATGTCCGCGCGCAAACTGTGAAATGGAATACTCCGGCAAGCGGCGTCCTTTCAGCAGTTCGTCAACATAGCCAAAGACCTTGCGATTTTCGTGCGTCATGTGTTTACGCACCTCGCCCATATAATCATCGTAGAACTTTAAAATGAGATATGAAACCTCGCCCGGCTGTGAACAATCGAGCGCTTCAATGAGTTTGCGACGAATAGCAGGCAACTGAAAATCGAGAAAATAAGTATGCGCCTGTTCCAAATAAGCTGTTAAACACTTTACTGAAACCTTTTCCAAACTGTCAGCTGCACCGCGCGCACCGCGTTTCATAAAATTGGCCACAACCAGAAAAGTAAACGTATCAACCCCATGCGCTTCGCACATCTGACGCACGGTTTGATCTCCCACCCCTAAAGGCAAACCAAAGCGAGCCATCATTTGCAACAAGGTGGGTTCGTCGCAAATTACATCGCTGATATGGTCTGTTTCCTTATAACTTGAATTATATAGCATAGTGCTGCAAATTTAATGTTTTCCCGTTAAGTGAGCAATGCCTATTTATGGGGATATATGTACGATTTGAAAAAATTATCGCACTCCCTCAGCACAAAACAACTACCCACTTTTAATTATTTCATCAATCAGGCAGTGAAATTTATTCTACTCAAATACACCGCGTCCAAAAGCTTTGTACTACCTTCGCAGTTTCAAGCTGATATTTAACTATTCGTTATGATCGTTTTCACTTCAGCCATCAAACGTGTTTCGTTTGTGTTGCTGGCACTTTTGGCAGCAATCATGGCATTAACCACTTTTACCGAACATTGGGGATGTGACCGATGGAATGCCAACGCTGTATATCATTCCACTTGGTTTGCCATGTTATGGGGATGCACCGCCCTGTCTGGCATCGTGGGGCTGTCTTGTTCCTGCCCCATACGCACATGGACAGAATTTATCAAACGCGCTCACCTATGGTTGCTACATGCCTCCTTTGTGCTGATTCTTTGCGGTGCGGGACTGACCGCCCTTACGGCGAAAAGCGGACGGATACATTTGCGAACCGGCATTACAGAACGCGCGTATATTCCCGATGGGCATGCGCTTTACGAACCCGCAAGTCTGCCCTTTTCCATCCGTCTCAAACAGTTTACGGTGAATTATCATCCCGGCACGCACTCAGCCAGCAACTATGTGAGCAAATTGTGCGTCAATAACCAATACGAAGTAAGTGTAAGCATGAACCGGGTGGCTACGATTGAAGGATGGCGCTTTTACCAACAATCGTTCGATGCCGACGGACTGGGTACCATTCTTTCAGTACAGCGCGATACCCTGGGACTGCCTGTTACTTACTGCGGCTACACGCTGCTCTTCATTGCGTTCGTTTGGTTGCTACTGACACCACATGGCGGATTCAGAAAAAGTTTGCGGAAACTTCGCACAGTCCTGTCATTTCTCTTGCTCATATCGCTACCAGCCTCATCCCATGCTGCTTCATCCGCAAAGATATCGTGTCCGCGCACACTTTCAACGGCCCAAGCCGATGCTTTCGGCCGGTTGTTCGTGGCATACAACGGACGCATTTGCCCCATAGAAACAGTGGCCAATGATTTTTGCTTGAAACTGACGGGACGAACAAGTTATAAAGGTTTTTCAGCCGAACAGGTGCTGTGCGGCTGCATTTTCTGGCCTGAGGACTGGAAGGAGCAGCCCATCCTACACATCAAGCAAAAGGATTTGTACCAGGCACTGAATATGGGGGAATATGCCTCGGTTAACCAACTAATCAACCCTCAAAACCGTTTGCTTCCTTACCTCAACGAAAATGATGCAAAAGGACGTCGGGCCGCCGAAATCAACGAACTGATTCAACTGATTAACGCGCTGCAAAACGATGAATTTCTGTCTGTTTTTCCCGTAAATACCCAACGTACCATTTGGATAAACAGTGCCGACAGCCTGCCCGATACGTATGCCATCAGCAATGCTGACCGTGCTTTTATTAAACACATTTTCGGCCAAATGCGCACTGCGGCACAGAGCAACGACACTGTAACCTTTATGCGGTGTTTGAATCAAATTGCAGCCTATCAGCAACATGCTGGGCATGACACTTTGCCTTCGGTTACCAGGCGAAAGGCTGAACATCTATATAATTGCTGCATTGATTTACCAACCATATTGTCGCGAGGTTTCCTGCTACTTGGATTTATCTGTTTCTTCACATCACTACGCACGTATGGGGCTACACTCCGCAAATGGCTGTTGGCAACTGGCAATTTAGGGTTTGTACTGCTCACGGCCAATCTATTGCTGCGCAGTTATGTATCAGGAAGAGCTCCGGTGGGTAACGGCCATGAAACCATGCTTTTAGCTGCCTGGATTTCACTGGGCTCTGGTATTCTTCTGCCGTTTTGCCGTACAGGTTTCCCGATACTCCGCAGTTTGCCTTACATAGCATCCGGTTTCTTTTTATTGGTCGCTTCGCTCAGTCAGTCGGGATCGGCCATTTCAGAGTTAATGCCAGTGCTTCAATCTCCATTGCTCAGTCTGCATGTCAGCCTCATCATGTTGGCCTATGCCCTCCTCAGCCTGACCTTCCTGCTTTCGGTTCTGGCTTTGCTCTATCCGTCGGAATCCACGACATGTCGGCTTTACACGCAAGTGTTGCTGTATCCGGCTTTGGCTTTACTGGCTGCGGGAATATTCATAGGAGCTATTTGGGCCAACAATTCGTGGGGACGCTATTGGGGATGGGATCCCAAGGAGGTTTGGGCACTCATTACTTTAATAGTATATGCTTTTCCGCTGCATTCGTTCAGTTTGCCATGGTTCCGCCGCGAACGCCCGTTCTTTGTTTATCTGTTACTGGCCTTCTCTACGGTACTGATGACTTACTTTGGCGTAAATTACCTGTTGGGCGGATTGCATTCGTATGCTTGATGCCATCCACTCTTTTTTTTAAAAAATAAGTTTCTGCTTACTGCCTGTATTGAAAGAAAATTCAAGCATTTTTTTGCTTAGCAAATGGTTTACATTAACTTTGCTATCGCGAAGTAGACCTATACTTGAACCTGACAACTGAAAACAAGTTTTCGCTGTCTGGTATAAGATGAACACCGACATTACTGTCGCAAATGGGCATTACTCTTTAAGTAGGTGTTCAAAATTATTTTTACATTTGAATTACGTTATTGTGCCGTAGTTGTTTGTTCTGTGCGAATGTCAGTGCAAACCGAATGCAGAGCGACGAGAGCTTGCTCTCAAAAGCTATGCTGAGGTGCAGCCTGACTTGGCGAAGCAGTGGAGCATAGCGGGCTATG
>Susan_p2__coassemble_1449_pt1 | contig 11818 bp, 10 predicted proteins | sample Susan_p2__metabat2_high_PE_040 | metagenome-assembled genome bin Susan_p2 | reverse complement strand
GTTTATTTAATGTTGAACTGATTGCCGTTGCGTCCGTCGTCAACACCTTTGACATAGCCTTCGTTGTAACCTTTAACGTAGGCTTCGCGGTCGGCCTGGCTGTGGTAATTGTTGCTTTCGTCGAACGAGGCGCGTTCCTGTCCGGTGGCTCCGTCGTCGCAACCATTCAGATAGCCGTCTTCGTAGCCGGCTTCGTAGGGGTCGCGTTTGTCTTTACCCAACAGGGTGTCGGCCAGGACGTAGGTTACTACGGTATCGGGGGTAATGGGCATTACATCGGGCGATACGGTGGTATCGGGCACTGCTACCTGACTGTGGGGATCGGACGACTTGCCTGACATATTTAAGGCACGCTGCTCGGAAGATGAACTCTTCATAAATATGATTCCACCTACAATCATTAAACAAATCAGGGCAAACAAAACTACTTGAAGGGGCTTGTTTGACTGAGGTAACTTATTGTAATTCATGCTGTAAGATATAAAGCATTGTGTATGTGGGGCTGCACGCAGTGAGTTGCGAGAGCTTCGGATTTTACTAAAAATATTCGAGGTTGGGACGGCTGGAATTGCACTATTGCTGGGCTAACCCGCGATTGCGACCGGCGTCGATGCGCAGAAAGATGAACAGCAACAGGGTGAAACCCCATAGGGAGGAGCCGCCGTAACTGAAAAATGGCAGGGGAATGCCGATGACGGGGGTGAGGCCGGTGACCATGCCAATGTTGATGAACACGTGGAAAAGCAGAATGCTCATGACGGAATATCCGTAGACTCGGCCGAAAGCGGTGCTTTGCCGTTCGCTGAGGTAGATGAGCCGCAATATCATGGCTAAAAACAGGAGCAACACGGCGGCTGAACCTAAAAAGCCTTGCTCTTCGCCAACGGTGCAGAAAATGAAGTCGGTGTCCTGCTCGGGCACGTATTTCAACTTGGTTTGGGTGCCGTTGAGGAAGCCTTTGCCTTCGAGGCCGCCCGAACCAATGGCTATTTTGCTTTGGTTCACGTTGTAACCGGCTCCGCTATTGTCTTCGTTCATGCCGAGCAACACTTGTATGCGCACGCGCTGGTGTTTTTCGAGCACATTGTTGAGGGCAAAGTCGGCGGTATAAAGCAGGGCGGCACTGCCTATGGTGAAAATGGCTATGTACAGGCAGGTGTTGACGCGCTGTCCCAACGATTGCCAGGCCAAATAAACGGCCATGAACACGCAGAGGGCTAACAGTACCCACGACACGTCGAAGGGTACAAGAAATTCTGACACGAGCAGCGCAATGGTCAGGGCGACACTGCCTACAAGGAGGAACAGACGTTCGAACTTGGTTTTCGAGGCGTAGACGCGTACCATGCCCATGGTGAATATCCATATCATGATGAGCACTACAAACTCGCCGACCGAGGTGAGGGTGCCGGGTAATTCGACTTCGCCAAAGCGTATGCCTATGACAAAATAGGCTACGGCGGCTACAGCGGTGATGAGAATGCAGCCGGGCATGCCTTCGCGGTAAAACATGAGGAAAAAGGCCAGGTAAACGAGGGCTGAACCGGTTTCGCGCTGCATAATGATGAGTGCCATGGGCAGGAGTATGAGTCCGGCGGCTTTGGCAAAATTGCGCATATTACTCAGGGTGAAACCATACTGGTTGATGAGTTTGGCCACGGCCAGGGCGGTTATACATTTGGCAAACTCGGCGGGCTGAAGGTTGCAAAAACCTAAATTAACCCACGAACGGGAACCCTTGATGTCCTTGGCTATGAAGGGGGTGATGAATAGCACGACCATCATCACGGTGTAGAGAAAACCGGACAGGGTGTCGTAGTACTTGTCGTCGGTCATCAACACGATAAAACCTAAAACCAGGGCACAGCTAATCCATACCAGCTGTTTGCCGGTGCGGGTGCCCCAGCTGAAAAAGTCGGTATTGCCCACTTCGTGGGTGGCACCACAAATGCTCATCCAACCGCACACGATGAGTATGAGGTAGAGCAAAATGATGACCCAGTCAACACGCAGAATGGGGTATTTCGTTAGTTCGTTATTCATTGACGAAAAAGCGTTTGGGGTGAAACTGCTCGTAGCTCCGGGGGGAGGCAGTGACTGATTAGGGGGACGTTAGCGTTCGTAGTCACCGTATTTGATGTGCATATTCTGGAAATGTTCGGCTTTTTTCTGTGAATCTTCCGAAAGTTTTCCGTTGATATACTGTTCCATGATGAGCGCACCGAGGGGTACACCGTAGACATTACCGAAACCACCATTTTCGACGTAGACGGCTACGGCAATCTGCGGGTCGTTCATCGGAGCGAAGCCCATAAAGGCACTGTGGTCGTGACCGCGGTTCTGGGCCGTACCGGTTTTGCCGCACACTTCAAAATAAGGGAGGTTGGCTCCGCGACAGGTTCCGCTGATGACGGCTTTGCGCATACCGGCTACGGCATACTCGTACCAGCGACGATCGACTCCGGTGTATTTTTTCTGGGTGTAGATGGAATCAAGTCGGCCTCCTTGCACGGCACGTACCACATGGGGCACAATGTAATAACCGCGATTGGCCACGGTGGCTGCCAAATTGGCTATTTGCAGGGGGGTGGCTGTGACTTCGCCCTGACCGATGGAGATGGAGATGACGGTGAGTCCGTTCCACGACTTGCGATAGGCTTTGTCGTAATAATCGGCATTGGGAATCATGCCGCGACGTTCGCCGGGGAGGTCGAGGCCGAGTTTATAGCCAAAGCCCATGGCCACCATGTAGTCTTTCCACCGGGTCATGGCGTTCTGTACAGACCCGTATTTGCTGCGATTGCTGAACATGCGGAAGAGGTTCCAACAGAAATAAGAGTTGCACGAGGTGCCGATGGCAGGCACAAGGTTGATGGGCGATGCGTGGCCGTGACAGCCCACGTGCAGACCTTTGTAGTTGAAGCCGTGGGAACAGGGGAACGACATTTGCGGATTGATGATGCCTTCTTGCAAACCCACGAGGGCCTGGGTGATTTTAAATGTGGAACCGGGGGGATAGGTACCCATGATGGCGCGATTGAGCAGGGGCTTCATGGGGTCGCGGCTCAGACGCAAATGCTGTTTGCCGCGGTCGCGGCCTACCATGATGCGCGGATCGTAGGTGGGCGACGAGGCCATGCAGAGTATTTCGCCGGTTTTGGGTTCGATGGCTACAATGGCACCGAGTTTGCCGGTGAGCAGCCGTTCGGCCAGTGCCTGAAGGTCTTTGTCGAGGCCGAGGGTGAGGTTTTTGCCGGGTATGGCTTTTTTGTCGTACTGGCCGTTCATGTAGTGACCTTGTGTGCGCCCATGTACGTCGCGCAGCATGATGCGCATGCCTTTTTCGCCGCGCAGTTGCTTTTCGTAGGAACGTTCTACGCCGAGTTTACCAATGTAGTCGCCACTCCGGTAATATTTGTCGGAATCGTTGCTGAGTTCGCGTTCGCTGATTTCGCCGACATCGCCCAGTATGTGTGCGCCCATGTTGGCTGAATACTGGCGCGTGGAGCGTTTTTCGATACTGAAGCCCTTGAAGCGGAAGAGTTTTTCGCGGAATATGGAAAAGTCGCGGGCGGGAATTTGCGCCATGAAGAGCTGGGGGGTGTAGCGCGAGTAGCCTGGATTTTTGCGTGAATCCTTAATTTCGGCCATGCGGCGTATGTAGTCGTCCTTGGTGATGCCTACGGTTTCGCAAAAATCGAGTGTATCGACTCCGCGCTGGTCGTTCATCACCACCATGATGTTGTATGAGGGTTCGTTGTACACCAGAATGCGCCCTTTGCGGTCGTAAATCAGTCCGCGCGAGGGATAGAGTATTTCTTTGCGAAAGGCATTTGAGTCGGCATTCTTTTTATAGTCGTCGCTCCAGAGTTGCAGGGTGAAAAGCCGAATCATGTAAATCAGCACGATGCCCGTGGCTACGCCGCCAATCACAAACTTACGCAGCTGAAATGGGTTCTTTACACTCATTGATTAGGAACTGTTAATTAGGTTGCTGCCCTGAGAGGATGCAAATGAAAATAGCAGTGTGGGCAGAACAGGAGTAGGTGTGTATTTTTTTCGGGGAAAACGGAGTGACTGCCGCCAGGAGGTGTGTGTCACTTGATGCGGATAAGCTCCATAGCTATCACAAAAAGGGTGGTAAGCAGCGTGCTGCCACCTATGTTGATGAGCAAATCGGCCCAGTCGAAAAACGAAAAGGACTCGATGCTGAAAAATACGGCACAATTCACCAATACGGCTAAAAAGACGTACTTGAAAAATGCACTCCACTCCATACTTTTGCGCGAGGGTTCGAAGGCTTCGTCGACGCTGTCAGTGGGGGTGAACATACGCAAAAACAAGGGTACGAGCAAACCCGACAGCGTCATACTGCCCGCTGCCATGCCGGGGGTGTTGGTAAAAAGGTCGATGAGCAAACCAAGCACAAAACCTAACAACACGTAAAGCCAGCGGGGGGTATCGCTGGGGAGTATGAGGAGGAAATATATATAGGGCATGGGGGTGGCGTAGCCGAAGATGTGTACATGATTGAACACAAGAACCTGCAACAGGAACAGGAATACAAACCAGCCCAGGCGCGAAATGATGGTTTGAAGCATGTGGCTTATATATATATGGGAGAGGAAAGTAAATGTTCGGAATGAATGAACTACTCGTTCAGGCCATTGCTGGCTTGACGGGCATGGGCTTGAAGCGTGTCGATTTCGGCTTTATAGGGGGTGAGAATAACTGATACGTCACGCAAGTTGGCAAAGTTCGTACCTAAGGTTACGTCTAAGCTGTAGGACTGTCCGTCGGCCGAATTGCGAATGTTTTGCACACGGCCCACAAAGATGCCGGGAGGGAATACGGCAGAATAGCCGCTGGTTTCGACCACCTGTCCTTTTTTGATTTGGGCATAACGGGGAATGTCGTCGAGGAAGGCACTTCGGCGGCTGGCTTCGTTCCATTCAAGATAGCCGAAATAGTTTTGTCCGCGCAGTTTGCAGCTGATGCTCGATTTGCGGTTGGTGGCAGGGAGCACAAGGGCATGGTGAGGTCCGGTAAGGTAAACAATACCAACCACACCGCCTCCGCCGACCACGCCCATTTCGGGCTTTACGCCGTCGGTTTCGCCTTTGTCGATGACAAGGTAATTATTGACGCGCTCTGCGCTGTTTGACACCACCGTGGCGGGCAACATTTGGTAACCCACGAGCTTTTCCTGCATGAGTTTTTCGGTGAGTGTGGTGTCGCGTGTAACGGTACTGAGTGCCTGACGCAAGCGTTCGTTCTCGGTTTGGAGCGCAATATTTTTGTCGGTAAGGTCGCGGTTCACATCTGTGAGATACAGATAGTTAGTTACATCGGCATAGAGTCCGTTCACATAAGCCACTGCGCCATTGGCTGCACTGAACCAAACGCTGCCCTGAAAGCTGTTGAAGCGGAAAAGCATAACCATGCTGAGCGTTTCGAGCAGCAGGAATAAAAAGAAATAGCTGTACTTGCGTACAAAGTCGAGCAAATTATGCATACGGCGCTTTTTTCGTTTCTTTTGTTAAAGGTTGGAAGGAGATGGGTCGGTGTTGAATCGTGGGTGCACCGCTTTTACTTCGTGAAGTCTGTCCGCTCGAAAAAATGCGGCGGCCTCAGGAATGGGGGCGCCGGATGATTTTTGAGCAGCCGGATGCTTGACAAAAACAAGACTCAGCAGAATTTGTGGGGAGCAAACACGCGTGCTTCGTACGTTTCGTAAATCGGAATGAAATGGAGTTGCGTTTTAGCCCCAGGCTTTTCGACAGCAGCGAAAACAAACGGTGAGTCTATACACAAATAGGTTGAAAGCCCTGCAAAGGCTAATGCTGCCCTGTGTGCTTTCATGCGCTTCTATATATAATGGTATAGTATAGATACACAGGAATTGCATACATAGCAACAGAATCCTTTGCAGGACTTTCCTTTCTATAATTTCGGGGAAAAGAACTGCTCCACAGAAAATATGGTTATCGCATGAGGAAAGTAAACTTCTCCACATTCTTCAATGCAACGCCCGTACCCTTAGCTACACAGAGCAGGGGGTCCTCAGCCACATGGAAGGGGATATTGATTTTATCGCTCAAGCGTTTGTCGATACCTCGCAGCAAGGCACCACCACCCGTCAGGTAAATACCGTTTTTCACGATGTCGGCATAAAGCTCGGGAGGAGTGCTGGCCAGCGCATTGATTACTGCCTGTTCGATTTTGGCAATCGAAGTTTCGAGGCAGTGGGCAATTTCCTGGTAGCAAACGGGTACCTCCATCGGCATGGTGGTGATACGGTTCGGTCCGTGAATTACATAATCCTCGGGCGGATTGGGAAGGTCGGTGAGGGCCGCACCCACGTGAATTTTGATACGTTCAGCCATACGTTCGCTAACACGCACGTTGTGCTGACGACTCATATACTCCTGAATGTCGCTTGTGAAGTCGTCGCCTGCCATTTTGATAGAGTTGTTCGACACAATGCCACCCAACGAAATCACTGCGATTTCGGTGGTACCGCCACCTATGTCGACAATCATGTTACCTTCGGGTGCATTCACATCAATACCGATACCAATGGCAGCAGCCATGGGTTCGTAGAGCAGGAACACATCGCGTCCGCCGGCATGTTCGGCAGAGTCGCGCACGGCACGCAACTCCACTTCGGTCGAGCCGCTGGGCACACCGATGACCATTCGCAGCGAAGGCGAGAAGAGGCGTTTGCCGGAATGCACCTTTTTGATAAGTCCGCGCATCATCTGCTCGCAAGCGTTGAAGTCGGCAATCACGCCGTCGCGCAAGGGACGAATCACGCGTATTTTGTTGTTCGTCTTTTCATACATCCGCTTGGCATCTTCACCCACGGCAATCATCTTTTCAGAATGGGTACCGAGTGCTACGACCGAAGGTTCATTCACGGCAATTTCATCATCGGCAATGATGATGGTGTTTGCCGTACCGAGGTCGATGGCAAGCTCTTGTGTAAAGGAAAAGAACTTAGAAAATATTCCCATGTAAATTATTGGCTGTTAGTTTTAACGTAACCGCACCCCTGACGCCAACAAAGCGCGGGGCCACTGCAAAGATTGCCCCGGGCGTACGAAGTGTGCGGCTACGCCAAATACCCATGTATGAAAATTACTTTGTGCTTTCGAACCAGGCGTGGATAGCCGTGTCGTAGTGGCTGCTCACACCGAATGCCTGCGTAGCGAACCAGCGACGTTCTTCGAGTTCGGTTTGTGCACCGTTCTTGCTCACGATGTCGAGCAAGGGCTTGTACTCAGCCTTTGAAGGCACGATAACCACGTCGTTGAAGTTCTTGGCACCTGCGCGAATCAGCGAAATACCGCCTATGTCAATCTTCTCGATGATGTCGGCAGCACTTGCACCGCTGGCAACAGTGTCCTCAAAGGGGTAAAGGTCGACAATAACGAGGTCGATTTCGGGAATCTCGTATTGTGCCATCTGGTTGCGATCCGATTCCAGTTCGCGACGACCCAAGATACCACCGAATACTTTGGGGTGAAGCGTTTTAACGCGACCGCCCAAAATGGAAGGATAGGTGGTTACGTCTTCTACCTTCTGGCAAGGATAGCCCAACGATTCGATAAACTGATGCGTACCGCCGGTTGAAAGAAATTTTACACCTTCTGCGTGCAACTTAGCCAAAAGTTCTTCGAGTCCATCTTTGTGGAACACGGATACCAATGCGGTCTTGATTTTTTTTGTTGAGGACATACTTATCAATTTATGCTTTGTGATTTTTCGTAATGCAGATACCGTTTGAGCACTTAGCTTTTAAGCCTCAGCAGACAATTCGATGCCTTTGAAGCAAGGAATTACACACTTCAACGGTATTTTCTGCAAAATTAGTGCTTTTTTATGGTGCGTACTAATTTTTTCGATATAAAAAAGGAGTTGATTTGGCGTATTATCTGATTTCGCGCAAGTTCGCAAAACGGAGTGCGCAAACTTTCGGGTTCAAAGTGAGTAAATGACTGCGAAATTGGGGCGTGACTACAGCCTACGGCTTCACGCCTGACGGGCGAAAGCGTGCCACCGCTCGGGTGCAAGGTTAGTTAGAGCAAATACCTGCGGCTTCACGCCTGACGGGCGAAAGCGTGCTTTTTCGGACAGAAACGACCGAAATTACAAATGGTTTGGTTATTTTTGTATATGCTTTCGGCAAACGGCTCTGATTTGCAAACCGCAAGGGCCCTTGGGCACGGGAGCTTTGACTTTGAAACCACCTACATCAGCTTTACCATCATGCAAAAGAAAGCGCAGTTTAAAATACTGCTTCACACCACTACCGAAAATGGAAGCGAACTCATAGAACAAACCGCCAGCGGTTTATGCGTCGTTGAAGAAAAAGGGGTAATGGTGACTTATCCTGAACCGGAAAACGAAGGACACACGCAGCTAATCATTGCCAACGAACTGGCCGACTTGCAGCGTCAGGGACAAACGCAGTCGCGCATGACGTTTATCGAACAACGTATGCTGCCCTGCCAATACACTACGCCGCATGGCCCCATCAACATGAGCATTTACACGCATCAGCATGCTTTTGCGCTGAATGCCGAGGGAGGACGCTTTGTGGCGCGCTACACGGTGATGGTTGACGGCGGACATGTGGCCGACAATGAGCTGACGATTGAATGGACTTTTTAAAATCTCAACATCATGAATAACCTGCAACCTTATCTGGCCGAAAACGAAGGCCGTTTTCTTGACGAACTTTTTAGCTTGATTCGTATTCCGAGCATCAGTGCCGAACCTAAGCACCACGCTGACATGTTGCTTTGTGCCGAACGATGGCGCGAAATGCTGCTGGCTGCGGGGGCTGACCATGCCGAGGTGATGCCTTCGGATGGTAACCCGCTGGTTTTTGCCGAAAAGCATGTGAGCAACGAGGCGCAAACTGTACTGATTTACGGACACTACGATGTGATGCCTGTGGCACCGATTGAACTCTGGAAGTCGCAACCGTTTGAGCCTGAAGTGCGCGACGGACGTATTTACGCACGCGGTGCTGACGACGACAAGGGACAGAGTTTTATACAGCTCAAGGCTTTTGAATATTTAGTAAAGCACGACTTGCTGAAACACAATGTGAAATTTATCATCGAGGGTGAGGAGGAAATTGGTTCACCGTCGCTGAATGCTTTCCTTAAAAAACACCGCGATTTGCTAAAGTGCGATGTGATATTAGTGAGCGACACTTCGATGCTTTCGGCCGACCTGCCTTCACTCACTACAGGACTGCGCGGACTGGCTTACTGGGAAGTGGAGGTGACAGGACCGAACCGTGACTTGCACTCGGGCCACTTTGGCGGTGCGGTGGCTAATCCCATCAACGTGCTGTGCGAAATGCTGGCAAAGGTGGTGGATGCTGACGGCCGTATCGCGGTGCCGCACTTCTACGATGATGTGGAGGATTTGTCGGATGCTGAACGACAAATGATTGCTTCAATCCCCTTTGATGAGGAAAAATACAAAAAGGCCATCGAGGTTGACGAACTGCGCGGCGAAAAGGGATATTCAACCATTGAACGCAATGCGTGCCGTCCGTCGTTCGACGTTTGCGGCATTTGGGGCGGACACACGGGCGAGGGTTCGAAAACGGTTCTGCCGTCGAAGGCTTACGCCAAAATTTCAACCCGCCTCGTACCGCATCAGCGCCACGAGGTTATTTCGAAACTGATGGCTGATTACCTGCAAAGCATTGCTCCGAAATGCGTAAAGGTTAAGGTTACACCCATGCACGGTGGCGAGGGCTATGTATGCCCCATCGACCTGCCGGCTTACCGGGCTGCCGAACTGGGCTTTACCGAGGCTTTCGGTAAACGTCCGCTGGCGGTGCGCCGTGGGGGTAGCATTCCCATCATCAGCGACTTTGAACGCGAACTGGGGGTTAAAACCGTGCTCATGGGCTTCGGTTTGGAAAGCAACGCCATTCATTCACCCAACGAAAATTTCCCGCTCGACATGTTGCACCGTGGCATCACGGCCGTGGTGGGCTTCCACCAGCATTTCGATGCGTTGAAGTAATTTTTTTTGAACAACAACTGATCATGACTTTTCATAAATACATACTGACTGCGCTTCTGGCTTTTCCGCTTTCGCTCACGGCGCAAAACGCTCCGGAAGCTAACTGGGCGTCGAAGAACATTCAATTTGCTGAAAACCTGCGTCCTCATACCGGCACTTGCACCGATACCACGATGTATGCCTGGCGGGGCGAACGCTTGGGCGTGCAAGCTGTGATTTATGCTCCGAAACAAACGGGCAAACTGATGTTACGGCTTTCGGAACTGCGTGCCGGCAAAAAGGTGATTCCTGCAAAAAATACGTCGGCGCGCTTTGTGAGCTACGTTACGACCGATGGCTTTCAAAACTGTGGCTTTCATCCGCAACACTTGGCTCCTTATCAGGTGCCCGACGTGATTGAAACGGACGGGGCACAACAGTTGGGGGCGCAAACGGCACGTCCGGTGTGGTGTACCATCGAAGTGCCCGACCATGCAGAACCGGGCATATACAAAACCAAACTTGAGGTGGTTGACTCGGCGTCGAACAAGGTGATTACCCGTCTGAATCTGAAAGTCAACGTGTCGAAACATACACTCCCCTCGCCTGCCGAACAGCAATTTCATGTTGACTTTTGGCAGCAGCCCTACGCCGTTTCGCGCTACTATGGTTTGGAGCGGTGGAGCGAGGCGCACTGCGAGGCTTTGAAGCCTTATTTACGTTTGTTGGCGCGTTCGGGACAGAAGGTGGTTTCGGCCATTTTGTTTTATGAGCCGTGGGGCGACCAGTCTGTTGACAAGTTCGACCCGATGATTCAAACTACCAAGAAAAAGGATGGTTCGTGGGCTTACGATTACTCGGTGTTCGACAAATGGGTGGAACTGTGCGAGGAATGTGGCATTTCAAAACAGATTAACTGTTTTTCGATGGTGCCTTGGGATATGTCGTTCCGCTACTTCGACGAGGCTAAGCACCGCATGGTGGATTTGAAAACCTCAACTTCGAGCAAGGAATACAAGGAACTTTGGGAATCGTTTATCCGCAACTTTGCAGCGCACCTGAAGGAAAAGGGTTGGTACGATAAAACGTGCATTGCTATGGACGAACGCGGATTGAGCAATATGCTCGACGCTTATGCTGTGGCACAAAAGGCGGCTCCGGGCATCAAGATGGCGCTGGCGGGTACTTACCACAAGGAATTGGTTGACAAACTCTACGACTACTGCATTGCCTACGGCGAGGACTTTTCGGCCGAGGAACTGGCAGCGCGCAAGGATAAGGGTTGGATTTCGACGACATATACTTGCTGCAGCACGCCCGAACCGAACATCTTTTCGAACAGTCTGCCTGCCGAAGCGGTATACTTGCCGGTTTACTGCATTGCCAATCAGTTTGAGGGCTATTTGCATTGGTCGTGGATGAACTGGGACAGCAAACCACTGACTGATTCGCGTTTCCGCCTGTTTGCTCCGGGCGATACTTACTGTATTTACCCCGGCCCGCGTTCTTCGGTGCGCTACGAGCGTTTCATCGAGGGCGTTGCGCTGGCCGAAAAAATACGTTTACTGCGTGCCGAACTTGAAGCTAAGGGTCAGACAGATACGCTGAACAAGCTCAACAGCCTTGTCAAGCAGTTTGAACCGGAGGGTATTCCCGAAGGCCGTACTGCGGGCGAAATGGTCGACGAACTTCAACGTTTCATCAACCAACTCTGATTCTTCTGAATCGTATAGAAGTCGTCTAAACTTTTCTGACGAAGATTTGATTTGGAGATTTATCTCTT
>Susan_p2__coassemble_1197_pt1 | contig 14327 bp, 9 predicted proteins | sample Susan_p2__metabat2_high_PE_040 | metagenome-assembled genome bin Susan_p2 | reverse complement strand
AAAGAATCCGCGACTTTTGGTTCGCCACCGGCACGCCTACTTACCTGATTCGGCTAATGAACCACTTCAACGAGGGTATTGACGAACTGACGGGAAGGGAATATTCGCTGGATGAGTTTGTCAACTACAAGGCTGACACGGAATATCCGTTGCCGATGATTTACCAAAGCGGTTATTTGACGATTAAGAACTACGACCGCGAAATGGATATGTTCCTGCTCGACTTCCCGAACAATGAGGTGAAGCGTGGCTTTCTGGCGATGGTTGCCAGCAATTACCTGCAAAGCGGACAGCCCATGGATTCGTGGATCAAACGGGCGGTGTTGTCGCTGCGGCGTGGACAAATTGACCAGTTCCGCCAAATGCTGACGGCTTTCCTCGCCAGCATTCCTTACTCCATGCGCCGCAAGGACGAGGAGCGTGAGCGCGAGCGGTATTTCCAATACACTTTCTATCTGTTGCTGCGATTGATGAGCGTTTACACCATATATATAGAAAAGGAGCAGAGCGAGGGACGCGTGGACTGCGTCATCGAAACGCCGCAGTTCGTCTATATCTTTGAGTTCAAGCTCGACGGCACGGCGGCGGGGGCGTTGCAGCAGATTGAGGACAAAGGCTATGCGCGCGAGTACGAGGCGGATGCGCGACCGGTTCATAAAATTGGCGTGAACTTTTCATCGGAAACGGGAACCATCGAGGAATGGGCGTGTGCGGAATAGGTTTGCAGCAGTGAAATGCAGTTCGAAACTAAAGAGTTTAGCTGTTAAAGGAATATCAAGTCATCCAATGTAAACATTCCCCCCGGTTTGTTGAATAATAATAAGCCCCGATACAGGTTTCACATTATGAGGTGTGAAACTTGTATCGGGGCTTATGTGTTTTTGCTAACTTACAGTTTCAGTTTGACACTGCGCAACGAGTTGGTCACTACGCTGACACTGCTGAAGGCCATGGCTGCACCGGCAATCATGGGGCTGAGCATGAAACCGCAGAGAGGGTAGAGGATACCGGCTGCAATGGGCACACTGATGACATTGTAAAAGAATGCCCAGAACAGATTTTGGCGAATCGTGCCTACCGTTTGATGCGACAAACGAATGGCCTGCGGCAGACGCATGAGATCGGACGAAAGAATGGTGAGCATAGAGGTTTCGATGGCAATGTCGCTACCACGCCCCATAGCCACACTGAGGTCGGCCTGAGCCAAAGCTGCACTGTCGTTGATGCCGTCGCCCACCATGGCTACAGTCAGTCCGCTGTGTTGTAAGCGGCGTACAAAGGCAGCCTTGTCGGCTGGCAACAGACGCGCGGCATATTGTCCGGCACCCACGCGGCGTGCCACTTCAGCCGCAGTGGTTTCATTGTCGCCCGTCAGTATGCAGGTGCGTATGCCCATTTTGTGTAATTCGGCCACGGCAGCTGCCGATGAACTCTTGATTTCGTCACACAAGGCAATGAGTGCCACAATGGTCGTTTCGTTGGCCACCGCCACAATGGAATAAGCCTTTTCCTGCCAGGCCGCCATGCGTTCGGCTACTTCGGCGGGAAACTCTTTCTGCATTTCGCGCATCCAGCTGACGCTGCCACTGTAATAGGTGTGCGTCCCGATGCAGCCCGTAAGTCCCTTGCCCGGTGTGGCACTGAAGCGAAACACCGGCATACGCTGTTCGGCTGAAAAATAGCGGCAAATGGCATCGCTTAGCGGATGGGTAGACAGGTGTTCGAGCGAATGGATAACAGCCGGAATGTTGTTTTGGTCGTGAATCAAAGCCTCGACCACTTCGGGGTGTCCCTGCGTGATGGTGCCGGTTTTGTCGAACACCACAATGTCGACTTTACGCGCCACTTCCAAGCTGGCAGCATCCTTTATCAGCACGCCGATGTCGGCTCCGCGTCCCACACCCACAATGATGGCCGTGGGGGTGGCCAATCCTAACGAACAAGGGCAAGCCACAACCAGTACCGAAACCAAAGCTACCAGCCCATGGGTGAAACCATGGGTCGGCGACAAAATAATCCATGCCACAAAGCTCAACAAGGCCAAACAAATGATGACGGGCACGAAAATAGCTGCAATGCGGTCAACCAAAGCCTGCACAGGCACTTTCGAACTTTGCGCATCGCGCACGAGGCGCACAATTTGCGACAGCGTGGTGTCGGCCCCCACACGGCTTGCTACATAGCAAAGGGTACCGTTTTTATTGATGGTTCCGGCCAGGAGCGAGGAACCCACTTCTTTCACAACCGGAATGGGTTCACCGCTGAGCATACTTTCATCTACATACGATTGTCCGCTGATTACCTCGCCATCCACAGCAATGCGGTCGCCGGGTCGAGCCAGCAGTTTGTCGCCCACCTTTACCTCGGCCCGTGGTTTCATCACTTCTGTGCCGTCGGGCATAACCAGTACCACTTGGTCGGGCTGCAAATTCATGAGTCGGCGCAGGGTAGCAGTAGTGCGGTTTTTGGCACGGGCTTCGAGCATACGGCCCAGCAGAATGAAGGCGGTGATGACACCGGCTGAGTCGAAGTAAAGATGCGGTTCGATGCCATGCGCCAGGAAAAAGTGAGGAAAAAACAAATTGAAACAGCTATACAGAAAAGCCACAAAGGTGCTGAGCGCTACGAGAGTGTCCATGTTCGACGTGCCGTAGCGCAAAAGGCGCAGGGCATTGCGGTAAAATTCGCCGCCAAACTCGTAGAGCGAATAACCGGCCAGCACCATGAGCACGATGCCTTGACCAGGAAAAATGTCGGGCAACATGCTGAGTACCAATAGCGGAACGGCCACAATCAGCGCACCATAGGCATGGCGGCGCAGTTCGGCATAGCGGCTGCGGGTGGCAGCAGCAGCACGTTGGGCTTCGGCTTCGAAATCGGGCATTTGTGCAGACGCAGCAGTTGCCGTTTCGCCGGCAGTTTCCGGGTTGTTTGCGTCAGCGTGTACTGAAGTTTCGGGCGATGGCGTAGCAGTTTCGGGCGATGGCGCATCAGCCACAATGAGTTCAAAGCCCATGCGCCCGACGGCATTTTGCATGTCGATGGGGTTACACTGGGTTTCGTCGTAGGTGACGTTTGCCATGTTCAACGGCAGATTCACAGCCACTTCGGTAACTCCCGGCACGGAGCGTAAGGCTTTATCGACGTGGGCCGAACACGATGCACAGCTCATGCCGACCACAGGAAAGTTTCGAGTTGTCATGGGATGTATGAAAAGGTAAATTGGGAAATATGACGTAGCTGTTGAAACACAATCCGATGAGATGATTCAGCAGCTACGTCGTTGAACATACACATAAGGTGCAGTTTTATGGATTAAGGCAATCAAGCCCGGCGGCTGAGGAATTTGCGCGTAAGGGCGCGGCGCACGGGTTCGTCGTAGCACTTAAGCAGAATCCAGGTCAGGAGCACATTGCCCAGAACCACGCCGACGCTGACAAACTGGGTGTTGGCCCAGGCGGTGCGTCCGCTTTGCATCATCCAATAGTAGAACAGATACATAAAGGGGTAATGCACCATGTAAAGGGGAAAGGACAGGTCGCCGAGGGTTTTACACACCAAGGTCGAAAAGCGGTCGGTGGTGCGGCCCGAGGCTGCCAGCACGATAATGAGGGGAAAAACTGCGATGAGGCACGAAAATTCGAACAGACCATTCAGGCTGAACTGCGCGGTGCATCCTAAAAAGGGAACGATGAACAGCGCAAAAAGCAAGGCTGAACAGAGCCAAAAGGCACCGCGTACGACCAACGGACGGTGTACGCGCGACAGCAACAAACCCATGCTGAAGGGGAAGAGCATGCGCAGCAAACCGCCGAAAAAGTTGACCGTGTCGAGCGTCCAGCCCACGCCGATGCTGCCATAGCCCGATACGTTCAAGCAGGCAAACAGTCCCATCATGATGCCTAAAAATGCGACCCAAAGGCTCAGCACGCGCGTGCTGAAACGACGAAGTACCAGGGCATAGAGCACATTGCCGATGTATTCAAAAAAGAGCGACCATGTGGGTCCGTTGAGGGGAAACATCTCGCCATTGCCGCGCACTTCGTAGCCGCAGCCGGGCAGGGCGGGAATCATGAACATGGCCATGAGCAGTGCCCACATCACGGCCGATAGGGCCATGTGTGTGCCGTCCCACTGCTGACTGCCTTGCAACACAAAGGTGATGACACCCAGTACCGCCCCCATCAGTACCATGGGGTGCAGACGCACCAAACGGCGTAGGGCAAAGTTTTTGAGTGTGAGGGTGCTTTGCCAGCGGCTGTCGTAGGCATAGGCAATGACAAAACCTGAGAGCATGAAGAAGAAATCGACGGCCAGATAACCGTGGTTCATGCCTTCGATGAGGGGCGCACCCGATGAAAAGGCGTAACCTTCGAACACATGATAAATAACAACCAACAGGGCGGCTACACCGCGCAAACCATCGAGCAGTTCGTAATGCGGCTTGCTATCGGCGTACGAGGCTGACGAACGTAGGGGGGTGGAGGTGGTGACAGACATAACTTATGTAAAAAATGATTGCGAGTTTATTCAGAGCGTGTAGGAGCTGACCCGAGTGTATCAGTCAGGCCGCTTTCATTGCCGTAGGCATCAACCGCCGTAACCACATAGCGGCTGTGTTTGAGTGCCGGAAAGGTTAGCAGTTTTTCAAACTGCGTAGTTTGCAAACGGGTGGCCAGCAAGGCATCGCCATAACGCGCGTCGATACGGTACACATTATAATATACCGGCGTGTCATCGCTTACGGGTTTCCATTGCAGCAGCAAGCGGTTGCCCTGTATGCGCTGTTCGACAACGGGCGATGCCGGAGGCACGCTGTCAATCCACGTCATAGGAGGCACCAGTGCCGGAGTGGCATAGAAACTGTTGCGCAACCAATGGTACAGGTTCTTTTCGTTGTTTACCAAAAAGCGAGCACGGAAAAAGGCTTGTCCGTGAAGGCCAATGTGGCGTGCCACGTTCATCTGTCGTCTGACGGTGAGTAGCGGCCAGTTCTTTTCGCCCGGATTGAGAAAATAAATGCCCAAACCGGGTACGACCATGCGTCCGGACGTATTTTCGTTCCAATCGGCCAGGAAGGGGTAGTAATGGTTGCCGTCGAAGTACATCATCGGGAACAGACAGTCCATCCAGCCCTGCTTCAGCCAGTATTGGGCGTCCTGAAATACCGCATCGCGCGCATTCCAGCCCATGGACGAATAGCGCGACAAGTCGGCATACTTTCCTACCGGCGAACAGCTGAGTTTTACCCATGGCCGTATGGCACGCACCGTGTCGTGAATGGCCTGTACGCAGCGGTTCACATTGGCTCTGCGCCATTCGGCTTTCGGTTGTCCCTTGCCGTAGCGTTGGTACGAGCGGTTATCGGTGAAAGGAATGCCCTTTTCGGGGTAGCGGATGTAGTCGAGGTGAATGCCATCTACCCCGTAGCGACGTACGATTTCGCCACAGAGCCGCGCCAAATAAGGAGCCGTTTCGGGCACCCCGGGGTCCATGTACCACTGGTCGGCCGCACGCACGCAGAGTTCGGGATGCTTTTGAGGCAAGGCGCGACGGCCCAACTTCATGGCCACAGCCGCCTTACAGATGGGAAAGGAAACCACCCAGGCATGACACTCCATGCCGCGTTTGTGACATTCGGCCACGGCCAATGCCAAGGGGTCGAACAAAGGCGCACGTCCGGGAGTGCCGGTGAACACACCGTCCCAGGGTTCCAGTTCGGAAGGATAGGCCGTGGTGCCACGCAAGCGGGCTTGAAACAGCACCGTGTTGATGCCCACGGCATGTAGCTGCTCAATGAGTTGGCAGAGTTCGCGCTGCTGTTTCCGGCTTTGTTCGGGGGTTGTGGCTGCATGTTGCGGCCAGTCGAGCCCCATGAGCGTGGTGAGCCAAACGGCACGTACTTCGCGGGGAATTTGTGCCGAAACTGCGGAGTGGGCAGATTGGGCGGAGAGGGTGAATACGCTGAACCATTGGAGAATGAACAGCGCAAAGCAGTTTTTAATCATAATTCGGGTAGAAATATCGTGAGGATACGCCAGCCGTTTAGCCATGTAGGGGTGCGTAGGAAAGATGGAGGCGATATTTGATGAACGCATTTCCTATTTAACAAATATCCTACTTAACACGAAACAGTTGGCTGCTTCTCTGATTCCGGGGCGAACACAGCATTGCGGAAACCTATATTGTGCTGATTTTGAAAGCGCTGATTATCAGTAGTTCCGAAATTGTGTAAACTAGCTCGGAACTAATTTGAACAAGCTCGGAACTAATTTGAACAAGCTCGGAACTAATTCGGACAGGCTCGGAACTAAATTCAAGAATCGCGGAATAAATTTTCACGAAGCGCCGCTCCGTGATTGCAGCGACCCCAATTCGCAGGCTTATCAAGGTGTGGATTTTGGGTTAATTTAACCTTTAAAGGCCGTAGGCCGTAACGTTTTCGGTTGAACCCAGCCACAGAGGGCTACAGGGGTTAGGGGCGCAGCAAATTGTAGAGTGCCTGCACCATGCCACGGGGAATGCCGAGCGAAAGTGCCTTGTCAAGGTCACGGCGAGCACCCGACTTATCGTTGAGTTTAATGAGCGTACGGGCGCGTTCCACATATAGGTTGCCATCTTTCGGTTGCAGGGCAATGAGCTGGTCGTAGTCGGCCTTGGCCGGAGCCGTCATGCCGAGTTCCAGGTGCAGGGCCGCACGCGTAAGGAGCGCATCCTCATGCGTGGGGTTTGCCGAAACAATGCGGTTCAAGGTGTTGAGCGCTTCCTTGGGCTGCCCCATTTTTTGCAGTATCAGAGCTTCAATTATTTGGGCATTTACGTTTTGGGGCTGTGCTTGCAGCAGACGGTGAATGTCGGCGCGCGCCTCGACGTAGCGGTGCGCCCGGTATTGGGCAGCAGCTCTGACGAAAAGCGCCTTCAGCTGTAAGTCGGGGTCAATTTGTTTCAGCGCATCGTTGTTCATCAGCACTTCGGCATCGACCACAGCTTCGCGTGCATTGCCCAGTTCCAGGTTGATTTCGGCTCGCGCCAAGCGTGCATCGTAGTAGTTGGGTAATTCCTTGATCAATTCGTTGAGCTGCTTGAGTGCCGGCAGGTATTGCGCCCTGGCCCGACTGATTTGCGCCAGATTATAGCGCACCACATGATTGCCCGGCGCATGCGGACGCAGCTTCAAGGCCTGGGTAAAATAGTTTTCGGCTTCGGTGAGCGAATCAGTGTGGAGTGCGTTGAAGGCGCGGCGCAAGTGGTCGACATAGAGCAAAGAGTCGGCACGCAGGCGTTCGGCCATGCCGTTTTCTTCCTTGTAGTCGTCGATGGTTTTGTTGCGCACGTTTCCGCCACGGTCCAGTTCGATGACGGTTTGCGCTTGTACTGCCTGTGGCAAAATGCACAGCACGGAAAGACAGAAAAACGTGAAAAGGCTTCGCATAAATTGATAAAAATAATTTGCCCGACGCCCCTTGCATGAGGGCACCGGGCAAATAGGGTTGTCGTATGACTTGCGGGGGCATTACGCTGGTGTTCGGAAACCAAAATTACAGCACACCGCCCCTTTCAAAAAAAGCAGTTTGTGGGTTCAACAACCGGTTTGAAAGTTCGTAAGTGGCCGCCGTTTACTTTTCCTTTTTCTTTTCGTAAACGATGGCATCAATCACGGCTACAGCCGTTACGTTGACAATGTCGCGAACCGAACTTTCGAAGTCGGTGAAGTGAATGGGTTTGTTCAGACCCATCTGGATGGGGCCTACCACTTCGCCATCGTCGACCATAGCCTTCACCATTTTGTACGACGAGTTGGCAGCCGAAAGGTTCGGATAGATGAGCGTGTTGACGTCCAAGCCCTTGAGGCGGTTGAACGGATACTTTTCGTCGCGCAAATCCTTGTCCATGGCAAAGTTCAACTGCATTTCGCCGTCGATGGCCAAGTCGGGGAGTTCGTTGTGTAGGCGCTTGATGACGTGCTGCATACGCTCGGCGCTGCCCTCGGTGTCGGTACCGAAGTTCGAGTACGACAGCATGGCGATGGCCGGTGTACGGTTGAAGAAACGAGCTGTTTCGGCCGAAAGGCGGGCAATGTCGTAAAGTGCTTCCTCGTCGGGGTGACGGTTGATGAGTGTATCGGCCACGAAGAGGATACCCTTTTTCGAGTTGATGAGGTGCATGGTACCGAAGTGCTTGTAGCCCTCGCGAATGCCGATTACCTCGTTGGCCACCTTGATAGTGTTAGAGTATTTGGTGTACAAGCCCGTGATGAAGGCATCGGCCTCGCCCGTTTCAACCATCATCATACCAAAATAGTTACGCTCGTACATTTTGTCCTCAGCCTCCTGCGGCGTGTAGCCCTTACGCTCCATTTTCTGTGCAAAAAGGCGTGCGTAGCGGTGGCGGCGTTCGTTTTGCGAATCGTTGCGCAGGTTCAGAATTTCGATACCGTCGAGGTTCAGTTTCAAATCCTCGGCAATATGGCGAATCTGCACATCGTTGCCCAAAAGGATGGGGTGGCAGAATCCCTCTTCCTTGGCGCGTACAGCCGCTTCGAGCATGGTGGGGTGCGTGCCTTCGGCAAATACCACACGCTTCGGGTTTGAACGAGCCGTGTCGTAGAGGTTTTGCGTAAACTTGGTTTCCTGACCCATCAGCTCGCGCAAGCTTTGGCGATATTCGCGCCAGTCCTCAATGGGTTTGCGAGCCACGCCGCTGTCCATAGCCGCCTTAGCCACAGCCATCGACACCTCGGTGATGAGGCGCGGATCGACGGGTTTCGGAATGAAGTAGTCGGGGCCGAAGGTGAAGTTGCGCACATGGTAGGCGCGGTTCACGATGTCGGGCACCGGACGGCGTGCCAGTTCGGCAATGGCGCGGGCAGCAGCCATTTTCATTTCCTCGTTGATGGCACTGGCAGCCGTGTCGAGTGCACCACGGAAAATGTAGGGGAAACCGATAACGTTGTTAATCTGGTTCGGATAGTCGGTACGTCCGGTACTCATGAGCACGTCGGGGCGTGCAGCCATGGCATCTTCGTACGAAATTTCGGGCACGGGGTTGGCCAAGGCAAAGATGATGGGGTTCGAAGCCATGGAGCGCACCATGTCCTGCGTCAGCACGTTGCCTTTCGACAGACCTACGAACACGTCGGCCTCGCGCATGGCATCGGCCAGAGTGTGCACGTCGGTGCGTTGCGTGGCAAATTCGCGTTTTTGTTCGTTCAATCCTTCGCGGTCGGCTGTGATAACGCCTTTCGAGTCGAGCATCACCACATTTTCCTTGCGTGCGCCGAAGGCACAGTAAAGGCGCGTACACGAAATGGCAGCAGCACCGGCACCATTGATAACGATGCGGGCATCTTCAATTTTTTTGCCAGCCACCATGAGCGCGTTAATCAGTCCGGCAGCCGAGATGATGGCCGTGCCGTGCTGGTCGTCGTGCATGACGGGAATGTCGAGTTCTTCTTTCAGACGTTGCTCAATTTCGAAGCATTCGGGAGCTTTGATGTCCTCCAGATTGATACCACCGAAAGTAGGAGCAATGGCCTTGACGGCAGCGATGAACTTTTCGGGGTCCTTTTCGTTTACCTCAATGTCGAAAGCATCGACACCGGCATATATTTTGAACAGAAGGCTCTTACCTTCCATGACGGGTTTACCGCTCATGGCGCCAATATCGCCTAAACCCAATACAGCCGTACCGTTTGAAATCACGGCAACCAGGTTTCCCTTATTGGTGTAACGATAGGCATCGTGCGGGTTTTTCTGAATTTCCAAACAAGGTTCGGCCACACCCGGCGAATAAGCCAGCGACAAATCAGTTTGCGTGCGATACGGCTTGGTAGGCACTACTTCAATTTTGCCCGGCTTACCCATTTCGTGGTAATGCAGTGCAGCCTCTTTAGTTATTTTGACCATGGAGTTTTATTTTAGTGTTGGTTAGAATACGTGTGAAAAAATGTGTGGAACGCACACTATGCAGCGTGTGACTCTGGGTAAAAATCGTCACGCCCATCACCCGAAGTAGGGGTAAGTGCCGTTCATCTCTGCAAAATTACACATTATATTTTTGTTGTCGCACACGCTATCGCGGCTTTTTGTATCAGGCAATATTCAAATTGAGTTAAAATAAAGCTATTGGTTGCCCACCTTACCCGATACATAGCTACAAAATAGGAAAAATACCATGAAATCGCACACAATTTAAAGATGTGTGCCAAGAATTGATTATCTTTGCCGCAGAAAATCATTAAGAACCTTTGGGCATTTGGCAAGTGAGGCTTTTCATCCTTTTCGATATGATTAAAACAGGAAAGAAAGGTCTGCCAGCCAGATACTTCGGGCAGGATGCACCAAATCCCAATCAAAGGGGTTCGAAACCTAATTGTCAATACAGCATACAGACATGAGCGAACAACTTAAAAAAATCAAGCAGTTGGTCGAACTTCGCCAGAAAGCCCGTTTGGGTGGTGGCGAAAAGGCTATCGAAAAACAGCACGCTAAAGGCAAAGCCACTGCTCGCGAGCGCATTGAGCTTTTGCTCGATAAAGGCTCATTCGAAGAAATGGATATGTTCAAACTCCACCGTTGCCACAACTTCGGCATGGAGAAAAAGCAATTCCTTGGCGATGGCGTAGTGGCCGGTAGCGGTACTATCAATGGCCGACTGGTATATGTGTTTGCACAGGACTTCACCGTGAATGGTGGTTCACTTTCTGAAACCATGGCACAGAAAATCTGTAAGGTCATGGATCAGAGTATGAAAATGGGTGCACCCTGCATCGGTTTGAACGACTCGGGTGGCGCACGTATTCAGGAAGGTATCAACGCCTTGGCAGGCTTCGGCGAAATTTTCCAGCGCAACATTGAAGCATCGGGCGTAGTTCCCCAGATTTCGGGTATCTGCGGTCCTTGTGCCGGTGGTGCCGTTTATTCGCCTGCACTCACTGACTTCGTCGTGATGCTCGAAGGCGTAAGCTATATGTTCCTTACCGGTCCGAAGGTGGTGAAAACCGTGACGGGCGAGGATGTGACGCAGGAAGACCTGGGTGGTGCCGGCGTTCACTCAACGAAGAGCGGTGTGTGTCACTTCACGGCTAAGACCGAGGAAGAGTTTGCACAGCTCATCCGCCGTTTGCTCTCGTACATTCCGCAGAACAACATGGAGCACGCTCCGCGCATTGAATGCACGGACCCCATCGACCGCAAGGAAGATTCGCTCAACGAAATCATCCCCGATAACCCCAACATGGCTTACGACATGTACAAGGTGATTGGTGCCGTTGTCGACAATGGCGAGTTCATGGAAGTGCAGCGCAACTTTGCCCGCAACATCATTATCGGTTTTGCCCGCTTCAATGGTCAGAGCGTAGGTATCGTTGCCAACCAACCCAGCGTTTACGCCGGTGTGCTCGACTGCAACGCATCGCGCAAGGCTGCCCGCTTCGTACGTTTCTGCGACTGCTTCAACATTCCTATCGTATCGCTCGTCGACGTGCCGGGCTTCCTCCCCGGAACGGGTCAGGAATACAATGCCGTAATCGATCACGGTGCCAAACTGCTTTACGCTTACGGCGAAGCTACGGTGCCCAAGGTTACCGTTACGCTGCGTAAGAGCTATGGTGGTTCACACATCGTGATGGGCTGCAAGCAGCTCAAGGCCGACCTTAACTACGCATGGCCCTCGGCTGAAATCGCCGTAATGGGTGCATCGGGTGCTGTGGCTATTCTCGATGGTAAGGAAGCCAAGACGAAGGAAGACCCCAAGGCTTTCCTCGCCGAAAAGGAAAAAGAATACAACGACCTCTTTACCAACCCCTACAAGGCTGCCGAATATGGTTACGTCGACGACGTTATCGAACCGCGCAACACGCGTTTCCGCATTTGCCGCGCCTTGGCTCAGCTGGCTAACAAACGCGAAACGCGTCCGGCCAAGAAGCACGGAAACATTCCTTTGTAATATTCTGTGAAACGGTGAACGCTACCTTTGCGTGTGTTCACTCGTTTCTTATCCTATTTTGCTCAAACATCGACGTTTTATGCGCCTCATGCAGCCCGCCTTTGTTGGCCGCACTGCATGAGGAGCTTTCAAAACTCAGCGCATGAAAACTTTTCAATATAAACTCGGCGAGCAGACGCTGACCATTCGTCTCGACGAAAAGCAGGGTACCATTGCCGATTTTCTGGTTGACGGATGGCATCACCAACCGACCGACGCGGAAATGCCGGAATATGCTGCTGCCATTGCTTTGGCACTCATCGAACACGAAGTGGAAATCGTGCACGACGATGAGTCGGGCATCATCACCGTGGAACATCACCGTACGGGTTGGAACAACCCCTCGGATTTGATGAACCAGCTGCCTTAATTTTTGTAACTCCTTTTGCTTGTATCGCAAGGTAGGCAGTTTCTCAATCTCAATCCACCATTATTATTTCTTAATCTGCAATGAAACAATATAAATATACCATCAACGGTGCCCAGTTCGATGTAACTATCGACAGCATCGTGGGTTCAAAGGCTAAAGTCGAGGTAAACGGCATTCCCTTTGAAGTAGAAATGCAAGGTTCTTCACTCGTTGAAGAGGCTCTCCCCACTGTTTCCACTGAAGCTCCTGCTGCCGCTCCTGCCGCTGCTGCTCCCGTAGCTGCTGAGGCTCCTGCTGCTGCTCCTGCTGCAACCAACGGTCCCGGTGCCGGCGCTCCCGTTAAGGCTCCGCTGCCCGGTGTGGTTACGAAGGTGCTCGTAGCTGCCGGTCAGGCTGTGAAGAAGGGCGAAACGGTGTTGGTGCTCGAAGCCATGAAAATGGAAAACAACATCACGGCTGAAACCGACGGTACCATTACGGGTATCTGTGTGGCTGCCGGCGACAGCGTAATGGAAGGTACTACTCTCCTTACCATTGGCTAATCGTTGGGCCTTGATTCGTACATAGAAATAAAAAAGCGGTGTAAGTGAATACACCGCTTTTTTTATGCGCAAGATTTTAAAATTTTACTTCTTCGTAGGGAATGTTGCCAAGGCGTGCAGCTCGTTTGCCAAAACCGCTCCGGTACATCTTGCCGGTGCGCAGCAGGTAAATTTTGTCGGCTCCGGCCAGCAGGAAAAGGTCGACGAATGATTTGAGATAAGTGCCCGTCGTTTCGTTGGTTGAAAAGTCCATGTGAACCACCTTGCCGGGAATGATGCGCACATAGTTGAAACGGCTGCTGATGGTTTCGAGAAACGAAACGCTGTCGGAGGTGACGAGTAGGAGTTTGCCGTGGTGATGTGCGCGGTACAGGCGGTCGGTTTCCTGTAAGCAGCGTTCAATGAGTTCCTGACGTGCTGCGCCTTCGAGGGTGGAGAAGCCCCCTTCTTTAAAGTCGCCCAGCAGCTGCTGGAAACGGAATACCATGGCTACATAGCCCGAATGAGGCTTGAGCGGTACGGCATCGATGGCTTGCTGAAGAAGTGGGGTGGGTTGGAACAGGTGATTGAAATTGTCGTGAAAGGCTTTGTCGTTCATCACCGTGTTCGAATACACATGTATTTGTTTGCCTTTGTGGCGTTTCAGCGTCTGACGCAGATACAGACTGTGCAGTTTCTGCTGCAAATGTACAGCCTGCAGCACTACGGGGTAAGCCTCGTTGCTGTTGTACGACAGTTCTTCGCTTTCGATGCGCCAGTCGATATGGGCGGGTTCAAAGTAGTCGGTGAGGTTAAACGGATAAACGTGGTGAATGCGGAAAGGAATGCAGTGGGTGCGGCAATAGCTATAGACGTTGACAATGCCGCGAATACGGTCGGAAAGTCCGCCATGCAGACAGCGCCCATCTACCATCATTACCACTTCGGTTTGGCTGATGCCACGTCGCGGCGACTCTGTTGAGTAATAACGTTGCAGCAAGGCTAATTCGCGCTTGTGGCATCCGGTTTGTGATGAGTAAATGTCGCGAATTCCCGATAAGTAACGTTTTATTTTTCGTAGTTTCATGCAAGGGGATAATTAGGGGAGAGCAAACGCTGCTATTAGATGATTTGTGACAGCTTTTGCACTTTGAAGTGGTAGATTAAGTTGATAACGCAAAATTAGCTTTAAAAATCTAATATTAAGCGGTTTGCCCCCTAAAAGTGGTTTGTCAACCGGCAAATAGCCTGACAATGCGAAGGAAACTACCCGATGAACAAGAAATAATTGATTTTTTTTGAAAAAAATGGACCGAAAATTTGGAGAGTTCAATAGAAAGCCTTAATTTTGCAGCCGTATTCAAGAAATAACAGAATACACCCGTCAATTTTAGACATTGGGGTATGGTGTAATGGTAACACTGCAGATTCTGGTCCTGCCTTTTCTGGTT
>Susan_p2__coassemble_1094_pt1 | contig 15743 bp, 10 predicted proteins | sample Susan_p2__metabat2_high_PE_040 | metagenome-assembled genome bin Susan_p2 | reverse complement strand
GTTCGTTGCCAACCGTTGCCACCTCGGTCTGTAGCTTCGAAGCCAAGGGGCTGCTGCACGAAGCTGACATCGGTAAACTCATGATGAGCATGACAGCCCATGATGCAACCGATTTTAATTGTTGATTTAGAGTTTTCATACGAACTGATATTTATAGTTAGAATATAAATGGACTATTTTATGTACCGATTTGTGGAGTATACTATCGATAGGTAATTACCGCCAAAGTATTTTAAAGTAAGTATTCAAAATTATTTAGACATGAAAAATCTTCTGACAGGCTGCTCTACGCAGCGGTTGAGCAGCCAAGCACTTAGCATCGTAATCACGACAGCTGCGCCTAACTTCAACCCGGCGTTTTCTGCACCCCTACCCCAAAAGTATATAATAAGCTGAATAATGGGAAAGTGAAGCAGATAAATGTTATACGACAGATTCTCATAGCGTGCTTCCCAAGTAGCCCATTTGCCAATCATGGAAAACCAAACAACAAGCAGGGTTATACCAAGGGGCTGTAGGAATATTGAGATATACTCATTGATCGATGCCACAGCAAGAAGAAGCAGGCCTGACACCAGCCACACTATTTTACGACGCTGTAACCACTCAAACGAAAGATAAATGGCTACACCGCTGTAAAAGTACATCAGTTGTCCAAGAAACTGATGAGAAAGTATATTATACATTGCCTTGTCGGTACAATTAAAAAGATAGGTGAAAAAAAGGCGATAAACAGCAGACAGTGCATAGATAACGATGCACGTAGAAAGTACGTTCCACCTAAACCGACGCATAAGAGCTACGACACAAGGCAAAGACAGATAGAGTGCCCACTCAACCTTCATGGTCCACAGCGACCCGTTAACTGCTGGAAGTTCGTAATTGCTAAATACACCGGGTAGCGTAGGTTCTACGAAATTAACGAAACCCAAATTTGCAATTAGATATTTCCAAAAATGAGTACTGGTGAAATACATGTTTGCACTCAAACTCGAAATTAACACCAGCGCAAAGGCAAAAAACAATACAGTACCAAAATAGGCCGGCAGTATGCGCAAGGCGCGACGCCCTATGTAGTGCAACGTGTCGGTATTGCGCTGATAACTGCGGTAAATCACAAAACCACTTAGCCCGAAAAAACCTCCCACAGCATTCGCACTGGTAAAAAGGGGGGGCAGAGTTATGGCACAGCCGGTCAACTCGCCAAAATGTACAATTAGTACAATTAAAGCCAGTATGTATCGTACCATGCCCATGTTATTGGGAAAAGGAATAGGAAGAGAGTGTGTAGTAGTTATTTTTTTCATTTTAAAAAGTGATACCAATATGTACAGGTATGTGAAACCTATATGGTTAGTGTATCGAAATTTGAAGGCTCACTATTCGCCCCACGAGCCGCGGTCGAGGTTGCGATAGTTCACAGCCTCCTTGATATGGCGTTCGAGCACGGCTTCCGAGGCATCGAGGTCGGCAATGGTGCGGGCCACTTTGAGTATGCGGTCGTAGGCACGGGCCGAAAGGTCGAGGCGGTGCATGGCGCGTTCAAGCACGGCGGCACCGTCGGCATCGGGGCGGGCGTAGGTTTCGAGCATGGCACGCGTCATTTGGGCATTGCAGTGTATGCCGCGAAAGGCACTGTAGCGTTCGGTCTGCCTTTGGCGCGCTGCCACCACCCTTTCGCGAATCACGCTGCTCGGTTCGCCGGCGGGGGCTTGCGCAAGGTCGGCCACACTGACGGGGGTTACTTCAACCTGAATGTCGATGCGGTCGAGCAGCGGACCGGAAATGCGATTTTTGTATTTCAAAATTTGGGCAGGCGAACACTTGCATTCGTGGGTGGGGTGATTGTAGTAGCCACAGGGGCAAGGGTTCATCGAGGCCACAAGCATGAAGGAACAGGGAAGGGTAACGGTGTATTTGGAACGCGAAATGGTGATTTCGCGGTCTTCGAGGGGCTGACGGAGGGTTTCGAGCGCGGTTCGCGAAAACTCGGGCAGTTCGTCGAGAAACAGTACGCCGTTGTGCGCCAAACTGATTTCGCCGGGCTTACACGAGGTGCCGCCGCCAATCAGGGCGACGTCGGAAATGGTGTGGTGGGGCGAGCGGAAGGGGCGTTGCGCCACGAGCGAGGTTTCGGCGCCGAGCTTGCCGGCTACGGAGTGAATTTGGGTGGTTTCAAGGCTTTCGGCCAGGGTGAGCCGGGGCAAAATGCCGGGCAAACGCTTGGCCATCATGCTCTTGCCGCAACCGGGGGCACCAATGAGCATGATGTTGTGTCCGCCGGCAGCGGCCACTTCGAAGGCGCGCTTTACGCTTTGCTGCCCTTTGACGTCGGCAAAATCAAAAGGGAACTGTGATTGGGCGGCATAGAACTCTTCGCGCGTGTTGACAAGGGTGGGTTGCAGGCTGTCTTCGCCCTTGAAAAAGTCGATGACCTGCTGCAAATGGTCGGCTCCGTAGACCTTGAGTTTGTTGACCACGGCGGCTTCGCGCACATTGTCGCGGGGCACGATGAGTCCTTCATACTGCTGCTCGCGGGCTTTAATGGCTATGCTGAGTGCACCCTTGATGGGGCGAATGGAGCCGTCGAGTCCGAGTTCGCCAACGAGTACATAGCGCGACAACTTTTCGGCGGGCACCTGCCCTACCGATGCCATGAGTCCGAGGGCAAGGGGCAAATCGTAGCCCGACCCTTCCTTGCGCACATCGGCGGGGGCAAAGTTGATGGTGAACTTCATGCGATCGGGCAGTTTGACGCCGCTACTCAACAGGGCATTTTCGACGCGTAATTTACTCTCGCGCACGGCATTGTCGGGAAGCCCTACCATGAAATAGAGGCTCGTGGCATCTTGGGCATGGAGTTGCTGACAGTTGACTTCCAAAAATACGGGCATGGCCGACAGCCCGTTGACGGCTGAGGTGTTTACTTTCGAGAGCATAATGAAATAAGGGGTTAATACGTCGAAGGGTGAAAAGGGGTGAACAAACTGTTTGGCATGGGCTGTTCGATAGCAAATTTACGCAAATTCGTTCGGTGCAACAAAGATAAACGGTATTTTTAGACAAAAGAATTAAGTAAATATTCAAATGATGCAAAAAGCATTTTCAAGGTAAAATGGGCGATGAAATGGGCGTTTTTTTTACATTTTAAGGGCATTTTATGTATGCGATGAAATGAGACTTTTCAACATGAGGCTAAAAAGGTCAAAAGATATTGGTTGGAATGTGGTAATTTTGCCACACATCAATGAAGCAACAAATTCAAGTGTAACGCTACGCGCCTTTGCAACCTTCCTATTTTAACCTCACAGAACATGGCGCACAGGACCTCCATACTTACCCTACACATAGGGAATAGGAGAATAAGTTACCATGCGGAAAAGAACAGAAGCAACAGTTCCGTTTCAAACACAGGACTCAGATTCGGGGACTGCTTGTGCAATGTTTCTTTTTTTTTCAATCCCTACTTTCCGCTTACAAACACCTACAAACGGCAAATATGTTCGCTGCGTCACACTTTGATATTGTACTCCATACAGTTTTTCCTTGACTGCATGGAGTTTTTTTTGGCTCAGAGGGAATTGGGTGGGTAAACGTGGGTGCTTCATACGTTTTGGAAATCGGAATGCGATAAAATGTTATATCCGATTTCATTTTTTTTAGAGCCATGAACACAATAGGCCTAAAAAAAACCTGCGACTGTCATATAGACAATCGCAGGCACCATGACAGTTTTCTTTAGAAGAAAAGAAAGGAGAATGTCAATAATGGAGAATTATGAAAAGTGAAACAATCTTACTTTTCGATTTCGCTCAAACCGATAACCACACGGTTTTCGTCGTTGGCTTTGAACGGTTGAACGGTGTCGCCCTTAAACGAGCTTGAAATGCGTGAAGCTTCGATGCCGTACTTCTCGGTGAGGAGCTTGGCTACCTTGTTCACACGCTTTTCTGAGATGCGACGGTTAACGTCGGCCGTACCGGTTCCGGCATCAGCGTAACCCACGAGTTCGATTTCGGCCTTGGGGTTAGCCTTGAGCCAGTCGGCTACTTGCTTAATCTTGGCTTCTTCGCTGGCACTGGGAGTAGCACTGTTAATCACGAAGAACACTTCGAGACGCTTGGTTTCCTTCTTCACCTCGGGCTTGGGCTCGGGTTTGGGCTCGGGAGCAGGTGCAGGAGCCGGGGCGGGAGCAGGTGCAGGTGCGGGGGCAGGAGCCGGAGCAGGTGCAGGTGCTGCTTTCTTCTTCTTGAAACCAAACTTGAAGTTCAAACCGAGCATGGCCTGAAGCTGCCAGTCGCCCTTGCCGTTAACCTTTGAGTTGAAACGGTCGTGGAGGTTGTTGGCCGTTACTTCGAGGTTCAAACCTACGTTGCGGTGAAGCTCGGCTTCGAGCTGCATACCTACGCGGAAGTTGTGAACGAGGCGGTCGTCGGCCCACTTAAAGTTGAGGTTTTGCTCCGTGGCCTGGCTCATCATGCCTTTGAGGTCGTCGTTGTCCCAAGCATAGCCCAAACCTACACCACCAATAAGGTAGGCGTTGATGGTATGATTTTTATTGGGCGCAAACACGTTGCAAAGGTTAAGCATCAAGTCGAGGTTTGAGGTCACGAACTTGTAGTCGTAAGTTTTGTTCAGGCTTTTGAGTCCGCCCTTTTCGTTAAAACCGCTCACATGGATACGGGCACCGACAGCGGGCGTGAACATGCCGCCTACGCTGAAAGCACCGATCGGAGTAATGAGCTTCGATGCCTTGTAGTTGGTAAACGTCACTTGGCCACCACCTTGCACACCGATAAACATGTGCGGATAGTCTGCCTTTTCTTTCTCGCCATTGCTTTGAGCAAAAGCAACGGGTGTTGCCAGCATCGCTACACAAAGCGAAGCAAGCACCTTCTTTACATTTTTCATAATGCGTAGATGGTTTTGTTATTATTGTAATTTATGCAAAGATAGTGAATGTTTTAAAATCCACCACAAATAAGGGGGTAATTTTCCGCATCTTGCTAACAAAGTGGTCGATATTTCGCGCCTAATTGCACATCGGTTTAGGATAGTGAGTAAAAATAGCGTAAAAAAAATCCCCTCGCAGGCATGTAGCTGCAAGGGGATTGAAATGGGATTATAATTTTACGCGTGGCGAGAAATGCTACTCGCTACGGAAAATATTATTCCTGACGGGGACGACGGGGTGCGCGACCTTCACCGCCTTCGCGACGGGGACGACGTGCGGGACGTTCTTCCCATCCTTCGGGCTTTTCTTCGAGTACGCGGTGCGACAGGCGGAACTTGCCGGTCTTTTCGTCGATTTCGAGGAGCTTCACCTGAATGTGGTCGCCTTCCTTCAAACCGGCTTCTTCAACCGTTTCAAGACGCTTCCAGCTGATTTCAGAGATGTGGAGCAAGCCTTCCTTGCCCGGCATGAACTCTACGAAGCAACCGTAAGGCATGATGCTCATTACCTTGGCATCGTAAACTTCGCCTACTTCGGGAATGGCAACGATGGCGCGAATCTGTGCGATGGCTGCGTCGATGCTTTCCTTGTTGGGACCCGAAACCTGGATTTTGCCCACACCGTCTTCTTCTTCGATGGTGATGGTAGCTCCGGTTTCTTCCTGCATGCCCTGAATAATCTTGCCGCCGGGGCCAATAACTGCTCCGATGAATTCTTTGGGAATTTCGAAGGCTTCGATGCGGGGAACGTGCGGTTTGAGTTCGGCGCGGGGTGCATCCATGGTTTCAAGAATCTTGCCGAGGATGTGTTCGCGAGCCTGCTTAGCCTGAGCGAGTGCCTTTTCAAGAATTTCGTATGAAAGGCCGTCGCACTTGATGTCCATCTGCGTAGCGGTCAAACCCTTGGCCGTACCGGTGGTCTTGAAGTCCATGTCGCCGAGGTGGTCTTCGTCACCGAGGATGTCGCTCAACACGGCATACTTTTCTTCACCGGGGTTCTTAATCAGACCCATGGCGATACCGCTGACGGGAGCCTTGATGGGCACACCGGCATCCATGAGGGCGAGCGTACCGGCACAAACGGTGGCCATTGACGACGAACCATTTGATTCGAGAATGTCGCTCACTACACGTACGGTGTAGGGGAAGTCGGCAGGAATTTGTCCCTTCAATGCGCGCCATGCCAAGTGACCGTGACCGATTTCGCGACGGCCTACGCCACGCTGAGCCTTAGCTTCGCCGGTTGAGAAGGGAGGGAAGTTATAGTGAAGGAGGAAGCGCATGTAGCTCTTGTCGAGTACATCGTCAACCATCTTTTCATCGAGTTTCGTACCGAGTGTTGCGGTAGCCAAAGCCTGAGTTTCGCCACGGGTAAAGATTGACGAACCGTGAGGCATGGGCAGGGGCGACACTTCGCACCAGATGGGGCGGATGTCGGTGGTTTTACGTCCGTCGAGACGCTTGCCTTCATCGAGGATGCAACGGCGCATGGCATCGCGTTCCACGTCGTGGTAGTAGCGGTCAACGAGCGCGTTCTTTTCTTCGATTTCGTCGGGCGTGAGTTCGGGGTGAGCGGCAGCATAGCGTTCTTTGAAGTCTTCGCGAATTTTGGTGAAGGCTTCTTCGCGCTGGTGCTTGTCGTGGTCGCCGGCCTCAGCAATGGCGTATGCCGGAGCGTAGCACTCGTCCTTTACTTGCTGACGGAGTTCTTCGTCGTTGATTTCGTCGTCGTACTCGCGCTTCACGTCCGTGCCGAGTTCTTTCGAGAGTTCCTTTTGGAGCTGGCACATGGGCTTGATGGCTTCGTGTGCCACCTTGAGGGCTTCGAGGAGTGCGCTTTCGGGCACTTCGTCCATTTCGCCTTCCACCATCATGATGTTGTCTTCCGTAGCACCTACCATGATGTCCATGTCGGCCTGTTCGAGCTGCTTGAAGGTGGGGTTCACCACGTATTCACCGTTGATGCGGGCCACACGAACTTCAGAAATCGGACCGTCGAAGGGGATGTCGCTGGCAGCCAAAGCAGCCGAAGCGGCAAAACCGGCCAATGCGTCGGGCATGTCTACGCCATCGGCCGAGAAGAGCGTGATGTTAACGTAAACCTCGCAGTGGTAGTCTGAGGGGAAGAGGGGACGGAGTGCACGGTCGACCAAACGCGAAGTAAGGATTTCGTAGTCGCCGGCACGACCTTCACGCTTGGTGAAGCCACCGGGGAAACGACCTGCGGCACTGTATTTTTCTTTGTAATCACACTGGAGGGGCATAAAGTCTGTACCGGGCTGTGCGGTTTTGGCAGCACATACGGTAGCAAGCAGCATGGTGTTGTTCATACGCAGCATAACTGCGCCGTCGGCTTGCTTGGCCAGTTTGCCGGTTTCGATGCTGATGGTACGTCCGTCAGGCAGCGAAACGGTTTTCGTTATCACGTTCATCTGAATTGTGTATTAAAATTTTGATTTTATTTTCCACTGTAAATCACGCAAAAGTAACAATAAAAAACCGAAATACCCAAATTACTTCGGGGCTTTTTCCATTTGTGCGGCGCGAAATGAGTTTTTTGAGCTTTGGCGCGCTTGTTTTGCCGTTTTTTACCAGACATTCACACACACCTTGGGCAAAAAGCGTAATTTTACAGCCCTAAACTGCCGCGAAGCCAAGGTGTGAAATATCGGGGTTCCGTGCCGGTGCTTTTTGATTTCAAATTTTTGCTTCACCATGAATCATTGCTTTTGCCATACTGTGCCTAACGCTGCTTGCTGCAGCCAGCCTGGTGCTTGCCACAAGCCCAATTCTTATCACAGATTTACCCGTTATTCTACATATACTCCTTATACATCTACATATACTCCTTCTACATCTACTCCTTATTATATATATAGGGTCATCACTTTTTGCTTACTGCTCCTTGCGGCACATGCACTGCCCCTCTGCGCCCAACAATCCGAAACGCTGAAGGAGCGAACCGAACGCTTGTTTGCACATTTCAAGCAGGCTTCGCGCTTCGACTACAACTATCCGCGCGAAAAGGTGTACTTGCATTTCGACAATTCGGCCTACCTCGAAGGCGATACCATTTGGTACAAGGCCTACGTGGTGCGGGCCTCGACGCTGCAGCCCACAACGCTGAGCCGCGTGCTTTACGTGGAGCTGCTCAATGCCGACGGGCAGCTGATGGAGAAACAGACACTGCGCATCGACTCACTCGGTCAGGCCGACGGTTCGCTGAGCCTGAACTTGCCGGTTCGCGCCGGCTACTACGAGGTGAGGGCCTACACCCGCGCCATGACCAACTGGGACGACGCGGCGTGCTTTTCGCGCGTTTTCCCGGTGTTCACCACGGCCAACCCGCAAATGGGGTCGCCGCGCAACAAGGATTTGTCGCTCAACGAACTGGCCATTCCCGAACCTACGCCCAACAAGCGGGTAACTTACGGTGCACCGCGCCCTTACGTGCAGGGAGATAGCACCGAAAAGTTGCTTTCGTTCTTTCCCGAGGGCGGACTGAGGGCCAAGGGGGTGGCGCAGCAGGTGGCTTTCAAGCTGACTGACGGACGGGGCTTTCCGCTCACCGACACGCTGCTGATTTGCAACGAACGGGGCGAAGTGGTGAGCGAGGCGATGGTGGAACACGAGGGCATGGGGTCGTTTGTGCTGCCTGCCGATTTTGCCGGGGGCTACGCGCTCCTTAAAGAGGAACAGACGAACCCTGCGCCCAACAGCCTTGCGGCAGATGGCGGTCGGCGTGCCTTGCCGCAAGGTGCCTTTGCACTGCCCTCGCCTGCTTCGGCCTATGCACTGCATACGCAATGGACGCACGAGGGATTGTTTGTGAGCATTGCGGCCAACGATTCGGCTGCGGCCGGGGGCGAATTGCTGGGACTGGCGGCTTTTTGCCGCGAAAAGGCTTGTTTTTTCGACACGCTCTCGGTTTCTTCCGACCCGGTCGAGATTCTGATTCCCGAAAGAGCCTTGCGCCGGGGGGTGAACCGCATCGAACTTTTCGACCTTGACGGACAAAGCCGGGCGTCGCGTCTGGTGTGGTGCGAGGGGCACGAGGCTTCTATGCAGCACCCTATACAGGTGGAGGTGCGACAGAACGAGGCGGTGTATGCGGCGTTTTCGCCTGCTGTTCTTGAGTTGAAACTTACCGACAGCCAGGGCAAGGGGGTGAGTACTACGGTGTCGGTGGCTGTGCGCGACGAGGAGGGGAACTTGATTGAAAATGCCGACTGCAACATGAGCACGGACTTGCTGCTGGCTTCGGAACTGCGGGGCTACATTCACCGCCCCGAAAGCTATTTTGCGGCCAACGATGCCTTGCACCGCCGCCGGCTCGACTTGTTGCTGATGGTGCAGGGTTGGACGGCTTCGGATTTTGCCACGCTATGCGCGGCCGACACTTTTCAGACGGTGCAGCCCATCGAGGACAAACTGATTGTGAGGGGTACGCTGTTCAAGGAAAACAACAAACGCGAACCGCAGCCGTTCATGAACTTGCAACTGCTGGCTTATTCGCTCAACGGCGACCGCATCGAGGGGGAAACGCGTACCGACAGCCTGGGGCGTTTTGCCTTTGAGTCGAACATCGACTTCACGGGCGACTTCATTGCGCAGTTCACTTCGACCAACGATCAGGGTAAGCGCAAATGGGGACGTCTGACGCTCGACCGCTGGTTTGCACCGAGTCCGCACGCATTTACCGGGCCTGAACTGGCGCTTACTACACCGACCGACAATGCGTCGCGCCGTGCAGCCGGGGGCGGAGCGCACCTTCGCGAACCGCTTACCTTTGCATGGACCGACACCATTCCGCGTACACTGCCTACCATGCTGGGCGAGGCGAATGTAAAGGTGAAAAACAAATACCGGGGCTTTACAGGCAACCGCTACACTTGGCGTGGGGGCGAGAAGCACGGCATGCAGCGGGCCACAAAGTTCTACAACATTGAGCAGGAGTGCGAACATGTGAAGGATATGGGGCTGGCTCCGGGCTACATCAACGACTTGCTGGCCTTGCTCGAAAGCAACTTTGAACACAGCCGTTCGGCTTCGGTGGGTGCTGCCCTGGCTTCGCAGGCTGCGGCCAGTGCGCAGTCGGCCCGCGATGCTGAAAGGCACATCACGGGCAACCCCGACGCGACATCGGGGGCTCCCATGCCGTCGGTATCGGGCGGCAGCGGGGAAAAGGGTGCACAAATAGGGGTCGACCCCAAGGATATGATTGCGCAGAGCGACTTTGCGGGTCGTGCCTTGCAGCCCGACTGGACGTACCGGGGGCTACCCATCGTGGTGTATTTGAACAATGAATTGCTCGGGCCGCTCGTGCAGCGTTTTCCTGAACTTTACAGCGACATTCAGGCCGAGGAAATCAAGTCGGTGAGCATCGTCCACGAAAATCAGCAAACCGATGCGGTGAGCGGCAAGACCAAGCGTTTCAGCCGCGAGAAGTATAAAATGTATATGTACGAAAACCCCGACCACGCGCGTTACCGCTCGACCAAGGGCAAGGAAAAGCGTCGGATTCAGGGCTTTTCGCACCGCCGCCGTTTCTATGCGCCCAATTACCGCAGTTTCGACCTCCCTTCGACTTCCGACCTCCGTCGCACGCTTCACTGGGCGCCTTCGGTGCGCACCGATGCCAACGGGCGCGCCCACCTCATTTTCTTTACGAATGCACACGAAAAGCAGGTGCTCGACATTTCGGTGCGTGGCATCACGACGCATGGCGAAACCATCGATTTCGACAATCGCTGACCGCGCTCTTGTACTGTCTGCACACTTATGCACAGCATGCAAGCAAAAGGCTGACGGCTTGTTTAGAAGTTTGCAAGCAGCAAACAAAAAGCATTTACATTCTGACATTCCCGGGTCTGTTTTGAAAGTCATCTATCTGAATTTTCAAAACAGACCTTTTCGTTTTTATTTAAGAGATAGTCCGAATAAAAATTGTATTCTTATCACTATTTCCTATAAGAATAGGTATATTTATTCGCTTATTTATTTTTTTAATAAAAAGTCTACAAATATTTAAGCAAAACTTTGGTTCTATCATAAAGTTTTTGTAGGTTTGCCACCGAAAATACACATAATTACACTGCGCGCTCATTTTGCAACCAAAATAACAGTATATGATAAATAAATTACGCTATTTGTTAGTGATGTTTCTGACGTTGCTAACAGTTGAAACGTACGCTCAACAGAGCACAAACGTGGGCTACTGCGTTGACAACAACATCAATGAATCGACGCCCACCATTTCGTTTGACAAAAAACTTAATATCCCCTTTCAGGCTGCCATTAAGTTTCCTTCTGCACGCATGATGCCTTATAAAGGTGGCATCGTACGCAAAATCAGAGTCTACACACGTCCCGGCATCGAGAAGTTAGCTGTTTGGCTTCGCCATTCGCTCGATGGCACAGCCATTCCCGGTTCATTCGTACGCCCCGGTGGCATCACCACCGAAGGTTGGGTAGAAGTTTTGCTCAAAACGCCTTACGTCATTACGGGCGAGGACCTCATTGTGGGTTACTCGGGCACGGCACCTGCCGGCAAAGGCATTGTTTGCGACGATGTGCCGAATGCAACCAACGACTACAGCTGCCTTGTCAAGCTCCCCGGCATGGATTGGACCAATTTCGCCAGCGATTACGGTGCACATGCGCTGCAAGCTGTAATCGACCTCAACGGCGAAACGGCCAACGACGACGTGGCTATGGCAAGCTGCACCTTCAATACCGACTTCTACAAGATTGGCAGCGAGGCTCAAATGTCGCTTACCATCAGCAACTACAGCACACAAGCTGTGAATATGCCCAAGGTTAAATACAGCCTCAACGGCAAAACCACGGAAGTTCCTACCAATGGGGGTAGCATTGCAGTGGGCAATTCGCAAAAACTCACTGTAAAGGTGCCGACGGCTGAGTGTGCCGAGGGCGACAACGCATTGAAGGTGTGGATTGAATCAGACAACGCTTACAAAGGCAACGACACCCTTTCGCACAAACTTGCCTGCTACACCACCAGCTTCCCGCGCAAGGTGCTTGTTGAGCATTTCAGCACTTTGGCCTGCGGTAATTGCCCCTACGGACATATCCTGCTTACCAAGCTGCTCAATGACCGCGACGACTATGTATGGGTAACCCATCACATTGGCTACGGAAGAGACTCTCTGACTGTAAATGATTCGTACGAAGTAGGCAATCTTTTAGGATTGCAAGATGCTCCCAGAGCCAGCTTCGACCGTCGTTTCCTTGATGCCTCCGATCCTAAGTTTGCTCCTCTGATTGGTATTGGTTATTCATCGCCCACCGAAGGTGTGGCAATAGTTAAACCCAGCTACCTGCGCTGTGCCGAAACCGCTGCTTTCGTTTCGGTAAACATTGACCAGCAATACGACGCTGCCACCCGCACGCTGAAAGTGACCGTATCGGGCGAAAAGAACAATCTCGTTGAAAAATATTACAAAGATAACAGCCTGACCGTGCTGCTCACCGAGGACAAGGTGGAAACCGAACACGAACAATCTGGTAGCGGCGAAAAGATACACTTCCACGTGTTCCGCTGCACGCTCACCAAGATGCTGGGCGATGCCATTGAATGGAATGGCAATACCTACAGCCACACCTTTACTACCACCATTCCTGAAATTTGGACGGCAAAGAACCTGAAAGCTGTGGCCTACATCAATGGTTCGACCACCGACATCTATCAGGCTCAAATTCTCAATGCCAACGTCGTAAAGGTTATTGACCCCACCGACACGGGCATTGATGCAGCCGAAACGGCCGATGCACAAGTGCTCAGCCGCGAATACTTCAACCTCAACGGACAGCGCGTGGCTCAGCCCACCACTGGCGTTTACCTGCTCAAAACCACCACGAACAAGGGGGTACAGGTAAAAAAGGTCATTCTGTAACTCACTGAAGCAACATGCTTACTCCGTGCAGCAAGCCGCCACGCAAAGCGGCGCATGGCCTCGGGCCGTGACGGCTTGCCGCATGATTTACCAACAAGAATACACCAATCTTTAAATACCCAGAGAACTATGAAGAAAACTCTACTTACATTGGCTTGTGCATGCCTCGCTGGTAGCACCCTGGCTCAAACTCCCGGTGCAACCGATTACAAAGGCAATCAGTTCACCAACTTATCGGCCAACGGTACTTGGCTCATTGAAAGCGGACTTGAATCGATCCGTGTCTACAACACCGAAACAGGAAAGTTCTACGACTACATTGGCAACGAAGGCGAAAGCTATTCTGCCGGCTTAGGCAGCAACGTTATCACCGAAAACGGTACGGCAGTTGGTGCAAGTGCCAATGGTGCTGTTATCTTCAAGGACGGAAAAATTACGCCCCTGCCCATGCTCACGGGTCAAGGTAGCACCATGAACGGAGCCAACTCCATCACCCCCGACGGCAAACGCATTGTGGGCTTCCTGGCTTACGATGGTGCAGACATGGGCGGTGCCAACATGATGACTTACCCCGTTATCTGGACGCAGAAGGAAGATGGCAGCTACGAATGCAAAGCACTGCCCTTCCCCAACAAAGACTACGTAGGTCTGGAGCCCCAGTCAGTTCTTGCTACTGACATTTCGGCCGACGGCAAACGAATCGTTGTTCAGGTTACCAGCAACGATGGTTTCGTTGTTTACCCCATTCTCCTCACCGAAAATGCCGATGGCACCTGGCAGCAGCAGCTCAAGGGTACCAGCAAACTCTGGAACGCTGAAAAACTGGCCTTGATTGGCAAGGCTCCCGTTGAGCCCAAAGAACCCAAGGCTACCGACTACTTTAGCGAAGAGGACTATGTGACCTACAACAAGGCCATACAAGAATACGCTCAAGCATACGAAGACTATCAGAACGGTTTGATTGGTTTTGAAGAAGTACCCCCCAACCCCGAATACAACCAGAGCAACTACATTAGCGATCCTGCTAAGAAAGCTGAGTTCACGGCTGCATCACAGTCTTACGAACTGGCCAGTTCACAATATTGGGAAGACTACTATGCTTTCCAGGAAAAACTGAAGGGAGTTACTTACGGCACATCGTATGCCTACAACAATGCCTTGATTTCGGCCAACGGTAAATATTTGGGCAGCACCCTGCAGTGGGCTGACGAAAGAGGTTTGGAATCAAGCTGTACGCCTGCTGTCATTACCCTCGACAGCGAAAAGGACAACGTGAAGGAGGCCGACCTCAAGAATAACCTCACCACCAGCATCACCAACGACGGTATGCTCGTGCATGCAGCTCCCTTCAACGAAACTACCCGCAGTTCGTACATCATGCCTGCCAATGCCGATAAGTCGATGGCCATCGACGAATGGCTCAAGGCTGAAGGCCGCGACGACCTGAACAAGTTCCTCGACGAGAACTACCGCTTCAATGTCGAAAAAATAACTGTTGACGAAGAAAACAATCAAAACATCACCACTGTCGAAGACAGCCTCGTGTCGGGTACTTGCTTCTTCACCCCCGACGGCAAGAAGATGGTTAGCTTTATGTACGATAGCTTCAGCGACCTCAACAACTACCGCAGCTACACGCTCGACCTCACCTCGAAGCCCTCGGGCATCGAAGATGCTTTGGCCAACACCGAAATCGAAGGCGAAGTGATTGCTCGCGAATACTTCAACCTGCAGGGTCAGCGCATCGCTGCTCCCGTCAGCGGTCTGTACCTCGAAAAGGTTACTACCACGAAGGGCGTATTCACGTTCAAACGCTTGAAGTAAACGCTTAACGTCAGGGACTCCATACCTTGCCCCTTGGGCCATTTTGCCCTGACAACCTTATACACCACGGACGATGAATGCAGTGTCGCAACTGCTTCATCGTCCGATTTTTTCATTCAACCCTAAGTTTGGTCTGTTCAAGGATGGGGAGAACGCGTTCCAAGGGTCTTATTTTTAACTCTTTTTTTATTGAAACTAGCTCGGAACTAATTTCAACTAGCTCGGAACTAATTCAGACAAGCTTGGAACTAATTTCAACTAGCTCGGAACTAATTCAGACAAACGCGGAAGCTGTCCAAATGGGCTTGAAATAAAAGGTATTTTACCATCCCATTACGTTTAATAACACTCCTGCAATTTCTTCACGCCGCCCTCATCTGTGGGCAAGCACCGGGTCGCGCTTTCCACCTATTTCCATTTTGCTTCAAAATTACACCAAAACTCAGACTTACGCATTTCAGCTAACATAATGGTTGCATATTACCAAAAATATCATTACATTTGCCAACACCTACTCATCATTACTAACTATTAAAACCTTACAATCATGAAAACAAAGAACTTGAAAGCCATGTGTGTCGGTAGTCCTCGCATATTCACGGGGTGGAAACAGTGTAATCGTCGGTATGAGCGCACGCTGCGAACATAAAACAGAAACTCCAACGATTACTGAAAGCAAACAAATTCGTCATAAACATTCATTATGGAAGATAAAAAAGATTGGATAGGTATAGCATGTTTATGGATTTTACTCCTACAAAAGATGACCGATTTCAAATGGTTATACCACATCATTTGGCCCTTACTATTATTTTGGGCTTATTATACCGTCAAACTTTTGCAGGCTGAGCTGAAAACGGAAAATTCACTAAAAGGAGTATGCAAATATATATGGAAGAACAAAAAGTGGGATATTTATTGGCTTTTGTTCTTCATTATCTTTACCATAGCCTATTTTGCCGGTGTACTCAACAAATAGGAAATGAAAAAATGACGTATAAGTAGGTGTTCAAAATTATTTTATATAATTCTATCGAAGTATTTTTACTT
>Susan_p2__coassemble_979_pt1 | contig 17388 bp, 9 predicted proteins | sample Susan_p2__metabat2_high_PE_040 | metagenome-assembled genome bin Susan_p2 | reverse complement strand
GAGATAAATCTCCAAATCAAATCTTCGTCAGAAAAGTTTAGACGACTTCAATAAGTAGGTGCTTAAAAATAATTCATGCATTGAATCTCCACTTGGCTGTGGCAGTTGCTGAATTGATTCCTAAACACCTACTTACTCAAATGGTCGTGTGTTACAAAACTTCGATTTCAGCAGGCGATAAATGCGTAATCGCTGCAATTTGCTCAATGGGAATTCCGGCTAATTTCATTTGGCGGGCCGACGACGCAATGATGGAGTGTTGTTCTGATAAACGCTGCTCCTTCTCAGCCAACTGCTCCTCTTTCTCAGCCAATTGTTGTCCTTGTTCAGCCAATTGTTGTCCTTGTTCAGCCAATTGTTGTCCTTGCTCAGCCAATTGGTCCTTTTGCTCAGCCAACTGTTGTCCTTGTTCAGCCAACTGTTGTCCTTGTTCAGCCAATTGTTGTCCTTGTTCAGCCAATTGTTCCTTTTGTTGCTTGAGTGCTTCTTCGCGTTGCATTATGAGTGTATCGCGTTCTTCAATGGCTTGAAAGAACTCCTCTTCGACGTTCATGTTTTGTCTGACTTGTGCATCGGCAGCAGCGGCTACCAATCGATTGATCAGGCACATCATTTCCGGGTCATCGCGGTAAATGCTTTCATCGATATACATAACCCGGTTGTCGTCGTCGCTTTTAAGCGTTTGATCGAATAGGCTTAGCACTTTTTCCAAGCGGTTGTTCACCCGGCTGTACAGTCGTGGAATTTGTACGATGATGCTTTCGTGCGTCAGGCTTTCGACAAAGGGGTCGGGCAATCCTTGGGTCACTTCATTGCCTTCGTAGTCGTACGAGCGATGTTTGACATAAAGAATAGGTTCTTCAATGTTGCCCACACGATGTCCGAGCAAATAAACGGCCACCATCGGGATGCCACGGCTCGACAAATGGTTGTCCTTCAGCATGTTATCCGGGTTGGCATATTGTGCGCCCAGGTATTGACGGAAGCGGAGCGTTTCGGTTTCGAGCCACGTTTTTTGCAGTTCAATCAGTACCAAGTGGGTGTGACCATCTTCCTCGCGCACTTTGGCTGCAAAATCGATGCGAAACATGGATATTTTGTCGCGATACACATTAGCATATTCGTGTTTACGCATTTCCACTTCCACCACCGTTTTTTTGAGCAGGGCAGAAAGCAGGATTTTCACTACACGTTCGTCTTCAAGCCAATATTTGAAAACGGTGTCATAAATGGGATTTGCAAAATACAACATGATTGCCTCCTTTCGTTACGGTTGTACCGATAAGTACTGTATTGATTTGTAAATACGGATTTAAAGGGGAAATACTTTACAGCTATTTATTATCCACGAAGATACCACTTTATTTGCATAAGTAGGTGCTTCCGATTATTTATTATAATGCTATCGAAGTAAAAATAATTCGGAACATCTATTTATGGAAAATAAATTTGCCTCGAATGTCGCTAATCTATTGTATGGTTTTCGCGTTGCGAGTCACCAAGTTAAAGTGCGGCAAATTTGCGCACCGATTTGTCCCATAGCGGAGTGGTTCGAGCCAGTTCGATGGCTTCGGCCGGAGTGTGTGCCACACGCCATATTTCAGCGTGCTGGCTACGCATAAAGCGTTCGTCGACGGCATGCTGCAACTGTGCGAGCAAGGCATCGAAGTAGCCGTTGGTGTTCAGGATGATGATGGGCTTGAGATACAGTCCCAGCTGTTTCCAAGTGATGATTTCGAGCAATTCCTCCAATGTGCCTACGCCCCCCGGCAGCGCAATGCAAGCATCGCTCATTTCGGCCATCAGCTCTTTGCGGCGGTGCATATCGGGCGTCACGATGAGTTCGCTCATGCCCGTGTGCTGCCATTGCTGGTCGATCATGAATTGCGGAATAATGCCTACCGCCTTGCCGCCTTTGCACAGGCAAGCATCGGCACAAGCACCCATGAGTCCCGTGCGTCCGGCACCGTTCACCAGCGTGTGGTTGCCTTGAGCCAGCAGCGAACCCAGTTCGCGAGCCGCATCGGTATACACTTCGGGCAGTTGTCCGCTCGAAGCAGCGTAAACAGTAATGTTCATGTATATGTATTAAAGTTTCAGAGTTTATGTAGTGAGCAAAAGCCCCTTATCCCTTCCATGCCACGTTGGCAGAGGAATGGATAAGGGGCTTTTTTTGTGTGTATATCAGTTCGGCAAAATCATTACAGACCGAAAGCCTGCTTGATTTTCTCAACCATGTTGAGTTTTTCCCAAGTGAACAATTCGACGTTCACCTTTTTGTCGGGTTGGCCAAACGAACGGAAGGTTTTCGTCACGCGGCGCGGTTCGCGTCCCATGTGGCCATAGCTGGCCGTTTCCTCGTAAATGGGGTTGCGGAGTTCCAGATCGCGTTCGATGGCAGCCGGACGAAGGTCGAACAGCTGTTTTACCTTTTCGGCAATTTCGCCATCCGTCAGGTTCACGTGGCTGCGACCGTAAGTATCGACAAAGATAGAGATGGGTTTATCCACGCCAATGGCATAGCTCAACTGAACGAGCATTTCGTCGGCCACACCGGCAGCCACCATGTTTTTGGCAATGTGGCGTGCAGCGTAAGCCGCCGAGCGGTCCACCTTCGAAGGGTCCTTGCCCGAGAAAGCACCACCACCGTGTGCGCCCTTGCCACCGTAAGTGTCGACAATGATTTTGCGTCCCGTTAAACCCGTATCGCCGTGCGGGCCGCCGATAACGAATTTGCCCGTAGGGTTCACAAAGTATTTGATGTCGTTCGTTTCGAAGAGTTTTTTGATTTCGGGCGTATTGACACGTTCAGCCACCACGCGCGGAATCAGAATTTCGCGTACATCCTTTTCAATCTGTGCCACCATCTGACGGTCGGCCTCGTCCTGCGAGCCCGCTTGTTCGGCAGTGATGAATTCGTCGTGTTGCGTCGAAACGACGATGGTGTCGATGCGGCGTGCCACATGGTTGTCGTCGTATTCCACCGTCACCTGGCTTTTCGAGTCGGGGCGCAGGTAAGTCATCACCTTACCCTCGCGGCGAATTTCGGCCAATACATACACAATGTCGTGCGCCAGCGAAAGGGGCAACGGCATGTAGTTGTCGGTTTCGTTGTTGGCATAACCAAACATCATGCCCTGGTCGCCGGCACCCTGTGCCATAGGGTCGGCCGCGTCTTTGCGGTCAACGCCTCGGTTGATGTCGCCGCTCTGTTCGTGAATGGCACTGAAAATGCCGCAGCTTTCAGCTTCGAATTTGTAAGCAGCTTTGGTGTATCCGATGCGTGCAATGGTATTGCGCACCACGTCCTGCAGGTCGACGTAGGCTTCGCTTTTCACTTCACCTGCCACAACCACCTGTCCGGTGGTAACGAGCGTTTCGCAAGCTACTTTTGAGTTGGGGTCGTAAGCCAGCAACTGGTCAAGTACGGCGTCAGATATTTGGTCTGCCACCTTGTCGGGGTGTCCTTCCGACACCGATTCGGATGTGAATAAGTATCCCATAGTTTTTGTAATGAAAAATAATAAGTAAGGGTTAGCCCGGCTTGGTGTTAGGCTTGAAACAGCTTTTCCCGTTGGCCCGGCGTAAAAAAAACAAGCCTGCTTTCGCATGGCGGAAACAGGCAGAGTGGGATTCGGCTATTGTTCATGTTAGCATCGTCAGCAGTTGGGGCAACAGCGTATCGTTGTTTGGAAACGCCGGCCACAATGTGCACCACCTTGACCCGTAAAGTCGAAGGAGCACGTGTCCGCTGTGCGAGTTTTAGCATTGTTTTATAGAGGTTGCAAGCAGCCAAATCTGTCCTCTTGTCTGATTTCGCATGCAAAGTTAGGCATTTTTTCAGACATAATTCGTGTGTTTACAAATTTTAGGGTTCGCCCGAAATCTGAGGCATGCAGTTTCAATCGCCACCTCCCTGTGGTAACTGTTAAACGGGATTCTTCGTAATGTGTAAAATTACATTAAAAAATGTCCGCACTTTTTCACTGTTTTTCAGCTGTTTGAGTGGCCGGTTGGCCTATTCTTGAAATATACTCCGCGATTGTCGAAATTAGTTCCGAGCTAGTTTGAATTAGTTCCAAGCTAGTTGAAATTAGTTCCGAGCTAGTTTGAATTAGTTCCGAGCTAGTTTCAACAATTTTGGAACTATTGATAATCAGCGTTTTCAAAAGTACCATAAAGTCGGTCATCCATACGCAAGTTTCGCGCTTACACACACGACGAGGCAATCTTTCCGGTTTTACTTTTGTTCAGATATTTGTGAATGCAAAACGCATACAAAAAAACCGCCTGCACAGCCTGATAGCTGTACAAGCGGTTTTGATGTGAGTGACTAATTGTTAGTCGGCAATGAGCGAGAACTCAGCAGCTGAAGCATAGTCCTGACCACTCTGTTCGTTGAGCGCACGCAAGCGGATGAAGCGAGCCTTAACGGGCTTGCTGAACATCACGCGCTTCAGGTCGGCATTGTTTTCGAAAGTGCCTTTGTGAATGGGGTTGCCCCATTCCTTACCATCGTTGCTCACGTAGATTTCGTAGTCCTTAATCCAGCCGTTGCTGCCGCTGGTACGCGGTTGCAGCGTAAAGCCCTTCATGTTCTTCGGTTCACCGGCGTCGAAGTCTACCCAGTGGGGATACTTGGCCAGGGTGATAGAGTACATGGTGTGCCAGATAGAGTTGACATCGCCGTCGACCATGTTCTTGGCATCGCCGCTGCCCGGTTCCTGTGAAGAGGCAAAGGCCACTTCGAGGGGCACGCTTTCGATGCGGGCATAAGTCATTTCGGTAGTCAGTTCGGGGTTCTCCTTGTACCAAGCCTTTACCGTACCGCCTGCGCGGAGGTCGATGGCACCGGTATAGGGTTTACCCTTTTTCGCACCATTGATGCTGTACATGATGGTGCGGTCTTTGGCAGCGGTGCTGAGCGTTACTTTGCCCACGCGGCTGTGTTCGAAGCTGATGGGTTTTTCGCCCGAAGCCGAAACCTTAGCCGTTTCGTTGATGATGGCAGGCATGGCACGACCCATGTTGACGGGACGGATGATGAAGCCAAACTGATAGCTGGTGCTGAGCGTCTGGTCGGGGGTAAGAGGTCCGCCCTGTCCGCAGCTTGCACCGCCCAGACCCGTTACCTTGGCATCGAGGTGCAGGTGAGTGCCGCTCGATTTGGGCAACTGGTGCGGGTGAGCAGCCAGTGTGAGTTCCTGCTGGCTCCAAGGCAGCGCAGAGGCTGACATGGTGCTGTCGGCAATGAACACTACGCCCTGTCCGCGGTCGTTGGTCAGTGCGCACCAACGCACTTCTTCGCGGTTGCCTTGAGCCTGAGGCTTGGGCAACATGATGCCCTGGTCGGCTACGGTCGAAGTGTGAAGCTCGATGAACTGGCCCGTTTTGCGGTCGTTGTAGTTGTTGATGGGGCCGCGGCCGTAGTAGTTGTAGTTGTGGAGTTCACCGGGCAACTGCAAGGCATAACCGATGCGCGGCAGTACCACAGAAGCGCGGTTGGCCGAAATGGCACTTTGCAGTTCGATCGAACCGTCGGGATAAACGGTGTAAATCTGGTTCGTGGTGAACTTGAAGTCGTCGGGACCGAGTTTCTTCTTGTCGATGTCGAAGCTGTACGTCTTTTCGGGCGTACGGTCGCGATCGCCGTAGTATTGGCGTGAACCCTCGGGAGCCTGACTTTCGACGGTGAAGCTCAACTGCAGGGTGCCGTCTTTCTTCGTAATCGTCTTTGCACCCGTCACCTTGTGATGCAGGTTGTAAAGTCCGTACTGGAACCAGGCGTTGGGATAGCCGATACCGGCATCGTTGTCTGTCGGGGCACGGAAAGCATCGAGTTTCGGACCTTCGCCTTCGCGAATAATGGTTTGGGCACCATAAGTCAGCGCAGCGAGCGAACCCGTTTGCTTGTCGAACTTAGCCGTAAATCCTTCGCCCTTCACCACGGTGAAGTTGCCTTCGTTCGTGGTCGTTACCTTGCCCTTGCTTTCGGCAGCCAGGGTTTGAACGGCAGGTGCCTTTTCGAGTGCACCGCGTACGCGCAGCTGTTCTTCCATCTGCACATAGCCCTGCTTTGCCCAAGGTTTGTCGCTGGCCAGGGCAAACACCACTTTCACAAAGTATTCGCTTGCCGGGTCGAGCTCGTTGTAGTTGTAAGGCAGGGTGTACACCTGCTTTTCGCGCGGACCAACAATGTTGCGCGGACCCTGCAGCGGCTGCATGCTGCCAACGAGTACGCCATCCTTGTAAAGTCCCCACTGAATGTTGTACTGCGTGAGCGGTTCGAAGTAGTTTTTGTTGAAAATTTCAACCAAGCCCTTCTTCATGTCTACCGCCTTGACGCCAACATTCTGGTACACCTTCTTCACTTCGTAGTACTGTGCCTTTGGGCTGAGGTCGGGACGCATCACACCGTTCATACAGAACATACCGTCGTTGGGCTTGTTGTCCTGGCTGAAGTCGCCGCCGTAACCAAAGTAGCGGTTGCCGTTGTCGTAGCCGTACATAGCCTGATCCACCCAGTCCCAGATGGCACCGCCAATGAAGAAGTTGGTGCTTTCGATAGCCTCCCAGTAGTCGATGAGGTTACCGCAGGCGTTACCCATAGAGTGAGCATATTCAGAAATGTGGTAAGGATACTTCATGTTGTAGTTACCCTTTACCGCACCCTGTACCCAGGGAATTGAGGGATACTGGTTCGAACCTATGTCGACGATGTCGTTGTTGCGCTCGTACTGCACGGGGCGCGAAGTGTCGTATTTACGGATAGCGTTGTAGCAGTCCACAAAGTTTTTGCCCGGTCCGGCCTCGTTGCCCAAACTCCAAAGCACCACTGAAGGCGAGTTCACCGTGGCGTGTACCATTTCCATGTTGCGTGCAATGTGTGCGTTGCGGAACTCAGGTACGTGCGAAAGGCTTTCCTTGCCGTAGTAGTACTGGTGGCTCTCGATGTTGGCCTCGTCTTCGAGGTAGATACCGTATTTATCGCAGAGGTAGTACCAGTAGGGTGCATCGGGGTAGTGCGAGTTACGCACATGGTTGATGTTGCCGCGCTTCATCAGGAACACTTCTTTTTCCATCTGTTCGCGCGTAATGTAGTGACCCGTTTCGGGGTTCGTTTCATGACGGTTCACACCCTTCATCTTGATGGGCTGTCCGTTCAGGTAGTAGTAACGTCCGGCCAGTCCGAATTCGTCCTTGTCGGCCGGTGTGTTCTTGATTTCGATTTCGCGGAAGCCCACAATGGTTGAGAAGGTTTCGACGGTGCGTCCCTTCTTGTCCAACAGTTCGCCCACCAGCGTATAGCGGTGCGGAGCTTCGGCGCTCCAAGGCTTCACGGTGTTGCCGGCATCGAGCGTAAACTCTGCCACAATTTCGTTGTTCTTGCCAACGGTAGCCACCGGAGCAGTCTGGTTCAGCACTAGGGTGTTTTCGTCTGAATAGAGTTTGTTTTCGAAGAGCGAGTATTTGATGCTGTAGCCCTTGGCATCCTTCTTCGTCAGGTTCTTGACGAAAGCCGAGATGTTGAGTTTGGCATGCGTGTAAGTGTCATCGTAGTCGGGGATAGCCTTGAGGTCGCGCACCTGAACCTGCGGTTTGGCCGTGAGCGAAACGGTACGGAAAATACCCGGCAGACGGAACATGTCCTGACTTTCGAGGAACGAACCGTCGCTGTGGCGATACACTTCAACGGCTACCAGGTTCTCACCCTTTTCGTTAAGGTAAGGGGTGATGTCGAACTGTGCCAAGTTGCGCGAGTTCTTTGAGAAGCCCACGTATTTGCCGTTGACATACAGATAGAAGAACGAGTCGACACCGTCGAAGTTCAGGCAAATCTGCATGCCCTTCCATGCAGCAGGAATGGTAAAGGTGCGGCGGTACGAACCCACTTCGTTGCGGTCGGTGTAGCTCTGCCAGTCCTTGGGCGGAGTGCGCATCACGCCACCTTTCCAGTCGCCTACCTTTACAGAGTGTTGGAATATTACGCGCTGGTTCGAGTAAAGAGGCTTACCGTATTTGAAAGAGCCGTCCTTTTGGCGTCCGGCCAGGTTCCAGTTCATGGGCACCTGTACGTTGTCCCATTTCGAGGCGTCGAAGTCGGTTTTGTAAAAGTCCTTCGGGCGCTGATCGGGGTTCGAGGCCCAGTGGAATTGCCATTCGCCATCGAGCGACTGCCAGAGCGAACTGTTTTCGGGCAACACCTTGCGTGCCTCGTCGACGTTGGCAAACGAGAAGAACCACGCGTGTGGTTGCTGCTTGTTGTAGGCCACAGAGTCAGGGCTTTGCCATTCCCATCCGGTGGGGGCGGGCATCTGTCCGTAGAAGTAGCCTCCGAGCGGCGCTACCTGTGCCCATAAGGGAGCAGCAATCAACCCTGCCAAAAGGGTCATCTTTGTCTTGCGCATAATAATAAATGTGTATGTATGGTTTGTGAATATGTTTTTCGTTGAATGAGCCTTACGGCAAGTTGGTGCAAATGTACGAATTATTGGTCGTAAAATCCGACAAATAGGGCAAAAAAGTGGGGCAGTAGTTTACATTCCGACTGGTTTCGTGCCTTTCGACTGTTAAATGCTGCCGCGCAGCACCAGCCGGCTTTCCGGTCCCATGTTGAACAGCAGGTCGACCATGCTCAGGTTCGGCAAAAAACCCGTACGTTCGGCAAACACCTGGTAATAGGGCTTTGCGCAGAAGCCGGTAGCTGTGAGTTCTCCGGGGCTGGGTGTCGGAGCTTTGGGCGAAAGCACCTGGCGCAAATCGGTGAAATCCTCGGCGGGCGTGGCATCGACATAAGTGTCGCTGACAGCTATGGGCAGGTCGAGCGAAAGTTCTTCGAGGATGAGCTGACGCAAATCTGCGTTGAAATCAACTAAAAACTCGTATTTCCGCTCATAAATGCGGCGGAAGTCGTCGGCGTAGTATTCAAAGAACGGACTATTGTCGTAGGCCGACACCAGCGCATTCCAATGCAAGTGCTGCCAGTTACCATGGTCCGACAGGCGAATGTCGCGCGTAGCCATGTGAGCCGCTCCGGTGCGCACCACGGGCAGCGTCAGCGCCTGCGGTCCGTTGGGCGTGGCAATGTAGCAACGGTTGCGAAAGGTTTGTTTCACATAATGTTCGCCCCGATCTTCCACGGCATGACCTGCCGCATACAAGTGGGCGTAGTATTCGATAGGGGCCATATAGGCCGTTGAAAGCAAAAGGGTAGGCATGTGTGATTGAGCGTATGTTTTTTAGGGGTAGATGGAAAGCATTTGCAGTTATTTCGAGCTAATGATTTACCATTCCGGGCTAATGATTTACCGTTCGGTTTCGTTAATTTTTGCCGTTCGGTTTCTTCACAGGATGTGCATAGATAATTTTACCCACCAGCGCATCGTGCGGCACCATCACATAAGCATCGGGGCGCGTTTCCATCCAGTAATAATCGCGTGTAGTTTTCACTGAATGCACCTTTTCACCGTCAATCAGCAGTTCACCCTGCGCATTGGCTTCAGCGCGTGCTTTTTCGTAAGTGCGCAGCAAGTAAGCCATGAGGCGCGCGTTGTGTGGTGTAATTTTGATGCGTCGTCCGCGTTGCGGAATAACGATGGGTTGTGCGTCGGGCGAAGTGCGTGCCGGCAGCACTTTTTGCCGTACGGGGTCAATCCATACGGTTTCGCCCGGCAGTGCGTGGCAAATTCCCACGGTTTCGGGTCCCGGTCCGTGCTGTGCCTTTGGTCGGGGCAAGTTAAATAAGATAGCATCTCCCCATTCGGGCACGCGGTATCCCCAGCGATGGTATCCCCAGATGGCTTCGCCCGGCACCTTCAGCCCGTAGTAAGTAAGGCTCACCAGCACGTGTTGGTTAGGCTGCAAGCCATATACCGCCGTGTCGGGCGGTAATTGCACGTGCGTAACGAGCAAGCCCCGTACGGCCAACAGCAGCGAAGCCGTCAGCAGTACAGGGCATACAAGTGTGCGGATGAATTTCATGCAGTGCGGTAACTATTGATTGACAGCGCGTTGAATGCCGCAGCGCGGGCACACGGCTGTCTGTGCTATTTGTGCTTACCGGATGTCCCAGACGGGTTTAAAGATGCGGTTCCAGCGCACGCCGCCGTCGAACAATCCATAGTCAGGGTCGAGCGAGAGCCAAACGAATAGCGGTTTGCCCACCACGTGATCCTCAGGCACGAAGCCCCAAAAGCGCGAGTCGGCCGAATTGTCGCGGTTATCGCCCTGCATCCAGTAATAATCGAGTTTAAAGGTATATTCAGTTGTGGGCTTGCCATTGATTACGATTTGTCCGTTGCGCACTTCGAGCGAGTTTCCCTCGTAGTTGCGGATGGGACGTTCGTAAATAGGCAAGTTTTCGAGCGTAAGTTTCAGCGTAGCTCCTTTTTTCGGAATCCACAGCGGTCCATAGTTCGCCGTAGTCCAGTTTTTAGCCATGTTCTGGGGGTAGAGCCAATCGGCAGCAGGCAGAGCCGGCTTAATGGAACTTACCAAATCGGTACGTTTTTCAAGCTGTTTTTTCACAGCATTGGTCAGCGGCATCCACGCCACATTGCCGTTTCGCGAAGCGTAAAGGTCCTCGTTCGTAATGCCCCATTCGCGTTTCAGTTCGTCGGGAATTTCCTGCACGAAAGTCACCTCGTAGGCATACTGCACGTTTTCGGGTTCGCGGTTCGGTTTACCATCCAGGTAAATCACGTTATTCTTGATTTGCAGCGTTTGTCCCGGCAGTCCCACGCAGCGTTTCACGTAGTTTTCGCGGCGGTCGGTGGGTCGGTACACGATGTCGCCAAACTGTTCTGCATTTTGGCGCATATACTGCACACCTGCATTGTAAATTTTGCGATAGGCTTGCTGTTGCTGTTCGTAGCTCATGGTGGGCGTAATGGCAGCCGAAGCTGGTACGGGCAGTTCGCCGGGCTGTGTAGCAGGCGTTCCGAGCAACTGGTCGCCCGACTGGTAAGCCAATCGGTAATAATCCTGATTTTGTGCGTTCAGCGCCACCGTATCGCCGGCCGGATAGTTAAACACCACAATGTCGTTGAGTTCCACCTTGCCCAAGCCCTCAACGCGGCGGTAATCCCAGTGCGGGTGCTCCAAGTAGCTTTTGCATCCCAGCACAGGCAGCGTGTGCTGTGTCAGCGGCATGTACAGCGGAGTTTGCGGAATGCGCGGGCCGTACGACAGTTTCGACACCAGCAGGTAATCGCCCGTGAGCAATGTCTTTTCGAGCGACGATGAAGGGATGACAAAGTTTTGGAAGAAAAATTGGTTGAGGAAGTAGATAGCCACCAAGGCAAACACGATGGCATCAACCCAGCTCATGATAAAGCGGGTTACGGGGCCTACTTCGGGTTCGCGCCACCAGCCCCATTTTATTTTGCGCGAAATGTAAAGGTCATAAATAAGCGGCAACACAATCAGTCCCCACCAGGATTTCACCCAAATGAGGAAAAGCAACCAAAGGGCCGTAACAATCGTGAATTTTATCCATCCAGCCTTGCCCGGTTTGGTTTTTTGTGCGGCTTTGTTGTCAGTAGTCATGGTTGTGAAGAGTTGGAGCCCTTGTGTCAGAAAATGCGCGGTGAAAAGGCCGTTTCCGGCTTTTCCCAAACTCAATATCTGCGATGTAAAGGCTCGTTTTTGGAGGATTTAAAAGTTGAACAGATCGTCGGTCGTGAGCAATCCTTCGTGCGTAGCCGTGAATTCCGCAGCCAGCACCGCGCCCAGGGCAAATCCCGAACGGTTATGCGCCGAATGCTTTATTTCGATAAGGTCGGCTTCAGAGTTGTAAGTAATGGTGTGAATGCCCGGTACTTCGCCTTCTCTCACCGCGTCGATGCGCAGCAAGTTGTCGGGGTGGCATTTCGAGCCGCTAACGGTGCCATCAGCATTTTTCACCTCGCCCTTCACCCAATCCGTTTTGCGGTCCATTTCGGCGCAGATTTGTTCAGCCAGCGTGATAGCCGTACCGCTTGGCGCATCGAGTTTATGAATGTGGTGCGTTTCCACCTCGCTCACGTCGTAATCGGGGTAACGGTTCATGATGCGCGCCAGGTATTTGTTGACCGCCGAGAAAATGGCCACGCCCAGCGAAAAGTTCGAAGCCCAGAACAGCGTGTGTCCCTCTTCGGTGCAAGCACGTCGCACGTCAGCCTCGTGTTCGGCCAGCCATCCCGTGCTTCCGCTCACCACTTTGACGCCCTGTTCCCATGCGCGCAAATAATTGCCGTAGGCAGCAGTGGGGTTTGTAAATTCAATGGCCACATCGGCACTGCGGAATGCGTCAGAGTCGAAGTCGTCCATGTTGTTCACATCAATAATCGATACGATTTGGTGTCCGCGCTTCAGCGCTATTTCTTCGATGATATGGCCCATCTTGCCATAGCCTATCAATGCTATTTTCATAAAGCTTAGGAGGACGTTAGTTTTGTATTCTGTTTAATGATAAGCAAAAGTAATGCTTTTCGCGCTGAAATACAAATTTTTCGGCTTTTCTTATAACAGCAAAACTCCCCGAAGGGCACTTTGTCAAGCACCTTTCGGGGAGTTTTCTTAAGGGTTCAGCAAACTGCCGGACTCTTCAGCTCCGGCAGTTTGTTTGAGCATGTATTATTTGATAACTACCTTCTGACCACCGATGATGTACACACCACCCTTCTGCGGAGTGAGCACACGGCGACCGAAGAGGTCGTAAATCTTGTTGTCGCGCGGTTTGCTTTCAGTAACGATGCCATCTACGCCCGAGGGATCGTTTACGATGGGCTGATAGCTAAGCTTCTTGAGGTTGAAGCTTTCGAGCGACATACAGTTCTTACCGCTTTGGTTAGCCAGCAAACCAATGCTTACTTCGGTTTCCTCAGTCAGTGCAAAAATCAAAGTGTTCGATTTCGTAGCACCCACAGGTTCCATGCGCAAGTAAGCCAATGCTTCGGCATCGAGGTCAGCCGTGTTGGGCAGAGCCTTGCCGGCAGCAGCCACCAGGTAAGTGTTCACAGCCTGACCTTCCCATTTGCCATAGTTGGCGGTAAATTCGTAAGCACCGGCAGGAAGCGTAATCGTTTGATACGTTTTCTGGTCTTCGATGCTTGCCGAGAAGCCGTCCCACGTCGTGGTAATGGTCATGTAACTGTCTTTCTGTGTGTCGACATGGAAACCGGTACCCTGAGCGTCAACATTTTCGAGCGTCCAGTCATCCAGTTCCTTGAAGCGGGCACCGGTGTTCACCACCTTGCCGGTAGTAGCAAACGGAGCCTTGTAGTTCGTCAGGAATTTAGCCGTTACATCCTCAGCCTTTCCGGTGAAGTTGAGCGAGAACACACCCTTTGACAAGCCCCAGGCGTCGCCTTCCGGACCGAAGTTCGTGCGCACACCGTGGTTAGCAGCGGGGGTAGCATCCTGCACGTCGCCACCAGCCTGGTTGAACTGATAGTAAAGCTGTAAGCCGTCCTTGCTGATAGCCGTTTCGAGTTCGGCACCTTCGAGCGGCTGGTTGCAGTAGCCCTGGAGTTTAGCGTCGGTCATCGACTTGCTCCACACGCGGAACTCGTCAATCTGTCCGTCGAACGGAGCTACGCTGCCGCCGATGCAGAATTGGCTGAGTTCGGGAATGGTGCGTCCAACCACCATGGTAGCCTTCTTTTCACCGTCGCGGTAGAAGAAGAGCGAACCATTCTTGAGCTTCAGTGCATAGTGATGCCAGCTGCCGGGAATTACGAAGTTGGCTCCCGAAGTAACCTTACGTCCGTCAACGGTTACTTCCATAGCACCGTTCGACGAGGTAGTAATCATAAAGTCCTTCACGTTGTCGCCGATACCGTTGCCCATAGCCTTGAGCTGACGGGGATTCATCCACCAGTCTACGGTAAATTCGCGCTGTCCCTTTTTGAAGGGCACCTTCGTCAGTTTCAGAGAAGCGTTGCCCGTAAAGTTCAAGCCGTTTTTACTGTCGGCGTTGCACACCACGAGTCCGCCCTTTTCGGTAGCCGTGCTCTGTCCGGCTTCGTTCGTAGCCGTCAGAATTACGTCGTAAATACCGGGCTGGTCAGGACGGAAGGCAATGAGTTCGCCCTCGCCTGCCATAACGTTGGCAGCACTCTGGAGTTTCCATTCCAGCTTCTTGGCACCATATTTCGAGGTGTTGATCAGTTTGGTCCATTCGCCCTTCATCACCACGTTCGGTTCAACGCGGAACGAAGCCAACGGAGCCACCTGAGCTACGGTGATTTCCACTTCGCTGCTTGCCTTTTTGCCGTCGGGGCCGGTCACGGTGAGTGTCACCTTGTACTTGCCGGGCATATTGTAAACAGCGGCAGCATTCGGTGCATCGGCCGTTTCTTCCTCAGCACCGGGCATATCCCAGTGGTAAGTGTAGCCCTGCACAAAATTCTTGACGATGAACGAAACGGCATCGCCGGCGGGAACGGTGGTCTTCGATGCGGTGAATTCAGCCGTCGGAGCGGGCGATTCAGCCACATTGATTACACGTTCAGCCTCGGTAGTTTCGCCCTGAATGTTGTGTGCAACCACCTTAACGGTGTGTGCTCCTGCCTTGGCAAAGGTAGCCACGGGGCTGATTACCTTGAGGGCATTCATGCCAGCTTCGGTAGCACTCCAGCTGAGCGATTCAACGCCCAATCCGGCTTTTGCGCTGAGTTTCACGGGCACACCGGCGTAAACCGTGCCTGCGGGTTCGTTGATAGCCACGCTGAGGTCAGCAGGTGCTGTAAGCGTCGGGCCACCAAGGTTCATGGCCGTGTAGTTTGCGTCGAGAATCACACCATGGTGCTGACCAACCGTGTGGTCGCGCAGTTTCATCACGCCATTGTCGTTAATCATGTCGCCCTTGTAGTAAACCATGAGGTCTTCGGGCAAACCGGCATCGCCAAATTCCTTATTATAGTTGTCTTTGATTTCCTTGTCGGTGCGAGCCGTCTTCCAGATACGGAATTCATCAACCTTAGCATCCAGGCTCTTGCCCTGGGCGTTGGTAAATACCAAGTCGCCAAAGCCACCTACACCGCTGAACAGGTCAGAGGTGAATGAATTGCGGCGTACACCATTGACGTATGCCGTCATCTTGTGACCGTCGATTACGATGGCAATGTGTTTCCACTGTCCGCGCGTATAAGCACCAGAGATGTCCATGCGGTCGCCATTCGTGTTCCAACCCACGGTGAGTCGGCCATCGCTGTTGGCATGGAACATGAAGTTACCCCAGCCCGGTCCGGCCGACTGGTTCCAGTCTGACAGGCTGTTGCAGTTCATCCAGTACTCGATGGTGGCCTTTTGGTAAGTATTGCCAAACACACCGGGGATGCGCAAGCCCGACTTCTTGAAGTTCACGTTCTTCTGAGCCGTTTTGCCTACGGTTTGTACAAGGTTAACCTTGGTCGATTCCTTTTCGCCGTAGATAGCCGATACCGAGTAAGTGCACACACCGGTTTCTTCGGCATTCAGGTCGTACGAAAGCACATCGGGAGCCAGTGTAGCCACGAGTTCACCGTTTTTATACACCTTGTAGCCCGTCAGCACGCTGCTTGATTTCACAGGAGCCTGCCACATCAGTTTATCTTCGGTTTGTGAAAGGTTTTGCGGAGCATTTACGCCGCGTCCCTGCACCACAACCGAAATGATGGTGCGCTTGCCCTTGTTCTGAATGTCAACCGTTTGTCCGTCGGCAAAGAACGGAGTTTCAACGCCCTTGGCATTCTGCACATAGTCAATGATTGAGGCAGCGTGAATTTTACCGGTACCCTCGGCATAGTTTCGGGTGTCGATGATGAAGAAGTACTTCAGCGGCTGGTTAGCATCGTAACCTGCCGAAAGGTCAGTCAGGTCGTAACCAAACTCCATGGGCTCTTCGTGCAGTTTGCCGTCGGCCCAGCGTCCGAGCATCGGCACTTCGGGAGCAGGTTCGCTCCATCCGCCGTTACCGTCGCCGGCATACTTAAAGTGTTCGAAGGCCACAGCCGATTCGGGTTCCGTTGCGTTCAAGTCGGCCGACACGCCTGCGCTCAGGTAGAGTTCAGAGCGGCGCGAGTAGTTCATTTTGAGTTTGATGGTACGCTGCGGTTCATAGTTTTTGCGCACGCGGTAAATTTCGGGCATCCAGTAATTGTTGGGATGCGTGCCGTTGGCATTGAAAGCCGGCACAGCGTGAGCGTAGGGGCAGTAAATGAAGCCATTGTTGCACCAGCCGTCGCCCCACGAGTTCACGATAATCCAGGCACCCACCTCGTCGGCCGATTTTTCGCCAAACTTGCCGTTGCCGTTCAGGTCGAACTCAATGCGGTCGTCGTAGCCCACGATGGTCAGGGCGTGGTCAACCTGCGTACCCCACTTTTTAACGTAGAATTTACCCGTCACCCCGATTTCGTCGTTCGTCGGAGTAGATTCGATGTTAAACCACTGTCCGCCACTGGCCACACCGATACCTGCGATACCGCCCGCGCTGAATTCATCATCGCCGTTGTGGTTCCAGAGCCAGTTCTTCACAGCCTCGCGTCCCTCCTCGGTTTGTACGCTCACGGGGAAGTTCTTGGGTTGAAGCATACGGTTGAACATGGCCGAGTACCATTTGTCGTAGCCGGTCATCCATCCGAAGTCAGGATTCGTAGTATCCTGGTTACCGAAATACTTTGAGTAGGTTTGTCCGCCGTAAATGGCTGCCGAAGGCACACCGATGTGCTGAACAAAGGCGTCTTTACCTGAGTTGCCGTTGGTGAGCAGCCAAACGAAGTGCGAGGGATAGTAGTTGTTAGGGTCTTTACCGTCGAGATTGCGGAAAGCGTTCAACTCGTGGGTAAACATGTAACAAATACGCGAAGCCGAGCCACACGAGCCACCATCCTGGTTAAACACAGGCGGGAAGTGCTTGGTTTCCGCATTGTTCACATAAGCCGGACGTTGGCCTCGGGTGTTTTTAATGCGCATCAGCGAGGCATCCGGATTTATTTTCGCGTTAAAGTCCGGGTATTTCGTGCGGTCCACTTCCTGTGCAAACAGGCTCTGCGGCACCATACTTCCGGCCAATAACGTAAGAGTAAGTAATTTTTTCATTATTTGTTAAGGTATGAATTATTATCAATCAATGTCTTTCACGTGGCAAATATAGCAAAAGGCGAGCGCAATACCAAATGAAAACCTAAGTTTTCATGAGGTATGGCCGAGCCGCCCTCTATATTCTGTAAATATAGCAAAAGGCGAGCGCAATACCAAATGAAAACCTAAGTTTTCATGAGGTATGGCCGAGCCGCCCTCTATATTCTGTAAATATAGCAAAAGGCGAGCGCAATACCAAATGAAAACCCAAGTTTTCATGAGGTATAGCCGAGCCGCCCTCTATATTCTGTAAATATAGGAAAAAGAGAAAGGCATACAGCA
>Susan_p2__coassemble_921_pt1 | contig 18244 bp, 16 predicted proteins | sample Susan_p2__metabat2_high_PE_040 | metagenome-assembled genome bin Susan_p2 | reverse complement strand
GAATAATTTCATGGTGTCCATGAACGCTTTTTCAAAAGGTTTGTGTATATTCGCTGGCTGATTTGAGAGCCGACAGGCACTCGGATTGGTATTGCATAAGGAGTGTTTCTTTAGTCATAATCAGAAGAGTTCAGAGACTTCTAATTTACTAAGAAATAACGAATTATGCAATACTTTTCAACTTTATTATCAGCAGGTTAGCACACTTTTTTAGCACATTTCTTCATGCTTAACCATTCGTTTTTGACAATATTTCAATGACCTATTTAGTGTTTCCGAACCGACTTTTGCCGGTTCTATGGTTTAACTTTTAATTTTTCGGTGAAAATTTACCGAAGTATTGATAATGTCGATGCTGACAAATCAACTTCGCTTCGTCGATTCGCACTTTCGCGGCAAAAGTAAACCGAACTCTTCCGAAAATTTTTTACAACATCTGTGAAATTCCCTCGGCAGCAGTGTCTGTTTGGCCCGTTGTTTGCTACATATTGCTATATAAAAAACCAAAAAGTGGCACACAAAGGCCAGTCGGAATAGCCGGAAAGGCAAAAATGGCTGAAAAACGGTGATTTTTGGAAATGAAACGAAACTTCATGCCGAAAGAGTCAATTAAAGTTGTAACTTTGTGCGCAGAAAACTAAACGGCTTCAGCCATCGAACACACTTTGTAAACAAAGCCGGCAGGTGAATGGCCGTTTTTACCCTATGAGTATGAAGCAATACATATCTTATATCATAGTATGGGTGCTGGCCTTGGGCATGAGTGGCAAAATGGCTGCACAAACACCGGCAGACACAGCCGGAACGGTTCAAAACGTGGCACCTGCCGAACAGGATTCGGTGGACATCAGTCTGATAACCTGCTCGCCCGGTACGGAACTCTACCAGCTTTACGGACATACCGCTCTGCGCGTTCGCGAAGTGCGACAGGGACGCCGCAGCGACTGGGTGTTTAATTACGGCACCTTCTCGTTTAAGCAAAAGAACTTTATGTGGCGCTTTATGCTCGGCGAAACCGATTACGAACTGAGTGTGCTGCCTTACGGCTACTTCTACGAAGAATATGTGCGCGAAGGACGAGCCATCTATGAGCAGCGTCTGAACCTGACGCCAGCCGAGGAAAAGGCTCTGGTTGATGCTCTGACGCAGAATCTGCAACCGGAAAATGCCGTTTACCGTTACAATTTCTTCTACGATAACTGCACTACACGCGCCTTGCGCATTGTTGCACAGCATGTGAATGGCAAGGTAAAGTGGCCCCAAGGTGAAACGAACAAGAACTTGCGCGATATTGTGCACGAATATGCTCAAAACGACCCCTGGATTTGTTTCGGGCAGGATTTGGTGCTTGGTGCCGAGGCCGATCGGTCGGCCGATATTCACGCGCAAATGTTTGCTCCGCTTTATGCGCAACGTTATGTGACGGAAGCACGCATCGTCGGTGCCGACGGTAAGGAACGCTTTATGGCCGCTCCGTCGCTGACCCTGCTCCCCGCAGTGCCCATGCCAAGCGAAACCACCGCGTTTACCCCGTTGGTCGTATTTTCGCTGCTGCTGACATTGGTCGTAGCACTCACCATTTACGAATGGATTAAAAAGAAGTATGTGTGGCAAATCGACGCATTGCTTCAGTTTGTGCAAGGCCTTGTGGGTTGTCTCGTGGCATTCCTGTTCTTCTTCTCGGCTCATCCCGCCGTTGGCAGTAATTGCTTGCTGGCACTTTTTAATCCGTTGCCTCTGCTTTTTCTGCCCTGGTTCATGAAGTATGCCACCAATCACCGCCGCTTCGCAGGTCAGTATGTGCAAGGCCTCATGTTGGCGGTAGCCCTGTTGCTCGGCCTTTGCGGTTTGCAGCATTATCCCGCCGAGGTGTATCTGATTATCGCCGCCTTGGCCGTGCGCGTAGTGGCACATTTCAAATTTCTCAAATCATAACCGCTTCAGAAAAAAGTAACACCGTCTTTTCAGATGGTATCAAGTAATAACGTGCAATGAATCCTTTATCACATCGTTCACTGCAACACACAACTGCCTCGCGGCTGCCCCTGCTGCTGTCGCTGCTGACGGCCATGACCGTACTTTCGGTGTCCGAAGCCAAAGCAACAGCTCATAAAAACGGCATTCCGCGCGTTGTGGTAAACATATTGGTCGATCAACTGCGAACCGACTATATGCACGCCTTCATGCCCCTTTATGGGAATGAGGGCTTTGCGCGTTTGCTGAATGAAGGCCGCGTCTATACGCAGGCTGAATATCCCCATTACCGCCCCGATTTGGCTTCGGCCGCAGCCACTTTTGTTTGCGGAACGACGCCCTATAATCATGGCATCGTGGGCCGACAGTGGATGAACCGCGAAACACTTCGCCCGGTGTTCTGTGTGGACGATAGCCACTATGCCGGCTTGCAAACTTCAGACGCTTCGGCACCCAGCTATCTGGGCGTGTCGACTTTGAGCGACGAACTCAAAGTGGCCACTACGGGAAAAGCCTTGGTGTATGGCTTGGCACCTTACCGCGAAGCCGCCATCCTGACCGCCGGACATGCAGCCGATGGCGCTTTCTGGATTGACGACCGTACGGGACAGTGGTGCTCAACCTCTTACTATGCTCCGACTTTGCCCGCTTGGGTAACGGTGCTCAACGATGAAGGACTTGACGACCGCATCGGACAGATTACCTGGAACCCTACGAATAACCTGGTAGGCAGTTTCTCATACTTCCTTTCAGGCGGCGTACACAAACCCTTCTCGCATAAATTCAAGGGCGAAAGCCGTTTTGCTTCGTTCAAAACCAGTGGCTTGGTCAATGAGGAAGTGCTGCGTGCAGCCAATCAGTGCTTGAATGCCACGATGATTGGTGCCGACGATGTGACCGACTATCTGGCAGTAACCTTTTATGCCGGCAACTTTGAACACCGCTCGGTGGTCGATGCCCATATCGAGCAGCAGGACACTTACGTGCGGCTTGATCAGGCACTTGCCGGACTCATCAAAAGCGTTGAACGCAAAGTAGGCCCCGGTAACGCACTCTTTGTGTTGACTTCGACGGGCTATGCCGACGAAAATAAAACCGACCTTTCAAAGTACCGCATCCCCACAGGTACTTTCGATGTGGAACGTGCGGCAGCTTTGCTCAATATGTACCTCGTGGCCATTTACGGTCAGGGACAATTTGTTGAAACTACTTTTGGCACGCAGGTTTATTTGAACCACAAGTTGATTGAACAGCGACAAATAAGTCTTGCCGAAATGCTGGAACGTTCGCAGGACTTTCTGCTGCAACTTGCGGGAGTGAAGGACGTTTACACCTCGACACGCTTGCTGCAAGGAGCGTGGACACCCGGTATCAGCCGCATTCGTGGCGGTTACAATCCGCGCTATTCGGGCGACATCTTAATAGAAGTTGCTCCCGGCTGGCACTATGTGAACCAAACTCAGGGCGACGACCAGCTGGCCCGCGAATCGTATATTCCATTCCCCATTATATTCTTCGGACAGGGAGTGATAGCCGAAAAACTGCGCACCCCCGTCTCTGTTGACTGTATAGCCCCCACCATTTCGAAGGCTATACGCATACGCGCTCCGAATGCTTGCGGCGTGGCCCCCTTGTTCTAAGGTCGGGCTTCCCTAACTTCAGCATTTTCAACCGGGCTGCTTTTGCAGTCGCGTAAATCAAAAGTCAACAAATTCCGGGTTGCCCGACCGTTAGCCGTTTTACATTTAAACAAAACTTATCCACGGCAATGCCATGCACTGCGAACCGCTCGCGGCATCACAGCGTGTGACCCGACAATTCAGAAACAAACAAAACAATGGATATCAATAAAATTCTCAGCAAACTTTTCGGTAACAAGTCAACCCGCGATATGAAACTCATTCAGCCGTGGGTGGAAAAGGTGAAGGCCGCTTATCCCGCCATTCAGCAGCTCGATAACGACGGCTTGCGTGCCAAAACGAAAGAACTGCAACACAACATTCAAAGTTCGGCCGACGACTTGAAAGCCAAAATCGATGAACTCAAGGCTAAAATCGACGCTACGCCCATCGAGGACCGTGCCGTGATTTTTAACCAAATCGACAAACTCGAGGAACAGGTGCTCGACCGCATGGAAGAAGCACTTACCGCTGCTTTGCCCGACGCCTTTGCCATCGTGAAAGATACGGCTCGCCGTTTCTCAGAGAATGATACCATCGAGGTAACTGCCACCGACTTCGACCGCGAACTCGCTGCCATGCACGACTTCGTACGCATCGAAGGCGATAAGGCTATTTATCAGAACCACTGGCTTGCCGGCGGTAACGACTTGAAGTGGAACATGGTACACTACGATGTTCAGCTCTTCGGCGGTGTCGTTCTGACGCAGGGTAAGATTGCCGAAATGGCAACGGGTGAAGGTAAAACCCTTGTGGCAACCTTGCCTGTATTCCTTAACGCATTGACGGGTAACGGTGTACACGTGGTAACGGTTAACGACTATCTGGCCAAGCGTGACTCTGAATGGATGGGCCCGCTCTATATGTTCCACGGACTTTCGGTAGACTGTATCGATAAGCACCAGCCTAACTCTGAATCGCGCCGTCGCGCTTATCAGGCCGACATCACCTTTGGTACGAACAACGAATTCGGTTTCGACTACCTGCGCGACAACATGGCTATGAGCCCCAAGGACCTTGTGCAGCGTCGCCACAACTATGCCATCGTCGATGAGGTCGACTCCGTGTTGATTGACGATGCCCGTACGCCGCTCATCATTTCAGGTCCTGTGCCCAAGGGCGATGACCAGCTTTTCGAACAGTATCAGCCCCTTGTTGAACGTTTGGTTGAAGTGCAGCGCAAACTCGCTACGCAGTATCTTGCCGAAGCCAAGCAAATGATTGCTTCGGGCGACAAGAAAAAGGAAGAAGAAGGTTTCCTTCAGCTTTACCGCAGCCACAAGGCGTTGCCCAAGAACAATCCGCTCATTAAGTTCCTCTCTGAAAACGGTGTTAAGGCCGGTATGCTCAAGACCGAGGAAATTTATATGGAAAATAACAACCGCCGAATGCCCGAAGCGGTTGAACCCCTTTACTTCGTGGTTGACGAAAAAATGCACAGCGTCGACCTTACCGATAAGGGTAACAAATGGTTGGCCGACCAGATGCAGGACGATCAGCTCTTCGTACTCCCCGACATCACGGCCGAACTCTCTGAACTCGAAGCCAACAAGTCGCTTAGCGACGAGGAACGCGTGGCACGCAAGGATGCCCTTTTGCAGGACTATGCCATCAAGTCAGAGCGTGTACACACCATTCTGCAGCTTCTCAAGGCCTACACCATGTTCCGCAACAACGAGGAATATGTGGTGATGGACGGACAGGTAAAAATCGTCGACGAACAGACCGGACGTATCATGGAAGGTCGTCGTTGGAGCGATGGTTTGCACCAGGCTGTTGAAGCCAAGGAACACGTAAAGGTGGAAGCCGCTACGCAGACCTTTGCCACCATTACGCTGCAGAACTACTTCCGTATGTACCACAAACTCTCGGGTATGACCGGTACCGCAAGTACCGAAGCCGGTGAGTTCTGGAATATTTATAAACTCGACGTGGTGGAAATTCCTACCAACCGTCGCGTGCAGCGTGTCGACATGAACGACCGCGTGTACAAAACCAAGCGCGAGAAGTACAAGGCTGTTATCGAAGAAATTGAAAAGATGCGTTTTGCCGGCCGCCCTGTGCTCGTAGGTACTACCAGCGTCGATGTCAGTGAGTTGCTCAGCCGTATGCTCGACCTCCGTCACATCGGTCACCAGGTGCTCAATGCCAAACTTCACCAGAAGGAAGCTGACATCGTGGCCCTTGCCGGTCAGAGCAATAAGGGAACGGTTTACCTTGCTTCAGACGGCACGCCCTTCACCACCAAGGCCGAAGCTACGCAGTACATGAAGCAGAACAGCCTCAATGGCGATGTAACTACCGAAGAACGTCTGCTCGGTGCCGTAACCATTGCAACGAACATGGCCGGTCGTGGTACCGACATCAAACTCTCTGACACCGTGAAGGAAGCAGGTGGTTTGGCCATCATCGGTACCGAACGTCACGAAAGCCGCCGCGTTGACCGTCAGCTCCGTGGTCGTGCCGGTCGTCAGGGTGACCCCGGTTCGTCTGTATTCTTTGTTTCGCTCGAAGACAACCTTATGCGTCTGTTTGCTTCGGAACGCATTGCCCGCGTCATGGACAAACTCGGCTTTAAGGAAGGCGAAATGATTGAAGCCAAGATGATTAACAACAGCATCGAACGTGCACAGCGTAAGGTCGAAGAAAACAACTTCGGTATCCGTAAGCGTTTGCTCGAATACGATGATGTGATGAACAAGCAGCGTACCGTTATCTACGAAAAGCGCCGTCATGCTTTGATGGGCGAACGTGTAGGTATGGACATTGCCAATATGTTGTGGGACCGCGTAATCAACATTATCGATAAGAACGATTACGAAGGATGCCGTGATGGATTCATCGAAATTTTTGCCATCGAAGTTCCGTTTACTGAAGCTGAGTTCGAAGGTATGAAGCGCGACGACCTTTACGAAAAGGCATTCCAGGCTGTTGTCGAGGCTTTCCGTCGCAAAACCGACCGCCTTGCTGAAGTGGCTATGCCCGTTATCAAGCAGGTGTACGAAAATCAGGGACAGATGTACGAAAATATCCTTGTGCCCATCACCGACGGCAAACTGGTTTACAACATTCGCACCAACCTTGAAAAGGCTTACACCTCTGAGTCGAAGGAAGTGGTTAACGACTTTGAAAAGGCCATCCTGCTTCACAACATCGACGATGCATGGAAAGAAAACCTCCGCGAACTCGATGAACTCAAGAAGTCTGTTCAGAACGCTTCGTACGAACAAAAAGACCCGCTTCTCGTATTTAAACTCGAAAGCGTACAGTTGTTCGACAAGATGGTGAATCGCATCAACAACGAAACGGTATCGACCCTTATGCGCGGACAGATTCCCGTACAGGCTCCGCAGAACGTACAGGAAGCAGCTCCCGCTCAAGAGGAAATGCCCCAGAACCTTACCACCGAACACGAACAGCTCGATGGTAGCGGACAGCCGGAAGTACAAGATACCCGCGAACACAACAACCAGCCCATCGTAAAGGATCAGACACCCGGACGCAATGATTTGTGTCCTTGCGGAAGTGGCAAGAAGTTTAAAAACTGCCACGGACGCGGATTGGCTTAATCAACGGGTACAATACGATTGCATGGAGCAACGCCTGCGCTAAACAGTGACTGCGCTAAGCTTCAGTAAGCATACTCCTCTTTAAGTAGATGTTGATAATTAGTTTCTCGCCGAAATTATTTTTCAACATCTACTTATTCCATACACGCATCCTGAAAGTAGGTGCCCTTGATATGTGAAGGGTTTGAAGTAAAGTTCAACGCCTACTTGTAAATACCTTTTTATTAAAAAACACTAAACCTCAACGCTTTATGAAAATCAAATCACTTCTTGCAGTAGCAGCTGCATCATTAGCCTTTACGGCTTGTGTCGACGATGGTGGCAACGAATACCACAGCACCTCGTTCTATCCCATGACCAGTTCAGGCATTCAGTGCTTTGCCGACCAAACTGTCGACTCTGTACGCGTAATCAGCTACGACTCTTGGTCGCTCACCAACTCTTGCCCCTGGATGGAAATTTCGGAAAACGGACGTCCCGCTCCCTTTACCGTAAAAATTCCTGCAGGCTTCAGCTCATCGAACCGCCTCGACCTCAAACTGCAACCCAATACCACCGGTATGATGCGTCGCACGCAAATCGACGTAGTCAGTTCATTCGATAAAATCGGTACCGTTTCGCAAACGCTTACGCAATATCCTTATCACAACGTGATTTGGCCTAACGTAAAGTCAGTTACCGAAAACGGCAACACCACTTACAACTTTACGCTCAATGTAGATGCAGCTGGCACTACGGGCGATGAAATCAAGAATTGCCTTAAAATCAAGCTCTTTTCAGCCGATGCTACGTTGACTTCAGCCGAAAGCTGGGTACGTCCTAAAAAGACCGAAGGCTTCGAAACAGCCAAACTCGAAGTGGTACCTTTGGCTATCGACCGCAACAGCACCGACGCAGAACGTACCGCTGTGCTCACCCTCAGCTCGCTCGGCATCAAAACCCAAATTAAAGTGGTTCAGGCCAAGGCCGGCAAGTAATTTGGCATAGTTGTCCGGGACCGAAGCGTCTGTTGCGTTTCGTCCCCATTATATACGGCAAAGCTCCGTTTCAGCGCGTCCACACCTTTCGGACGTTCTGAAACGGGGCTTTTTGTTTTAGCTTTGCCCGCCTTTTCTGGCCAAGTTCTTTGTGATCAGTAGCAAAAAAGGTGTGGGGCTGCAGCATTTTTGTGAGACTAAACGTTGCAGCTTTGTACGTTTTGAGAATCGGCATGAGATAAAATGTTACATCCCGATTTTATTTTTTTTGCGTGTGAAAAATGAAGCGGAACGCCGTAAATAAAGGGCTGAATGCCCATTTTAGAGTGTGGGAAAATTTCGAGGTGCGATATTAGAGGGCCAAAAGAATTGGATTTTGTGTTGTGCATGTTGTATCTTTGCAGTAGCGAAGTCAGGCGGCACCTCAGCATAACTTTAGAAAACAAGTTTTCAAGTTCTGCATTCGGTTGGCACTGACATTGCCTACGGCGAAGTCAGGCTGCATCTCAGCAAAACTTTTGAAAACATAGAAAAAGGATGACAGTATTCATTAGAAAACTGTCATCCTTTTTTGGGTTTGTGCAGATGCGTAGTTGGCTATCTGCTTAACTTTTCCCACGCTTCTTTTGTCAGCAGCGTATAGTGTTCAGTTCTTGCATCGCCCAATGCCGAAATTTTGTTTGTTTCGGTGTGATGAAATGCAAAACCGCATTTATCCATCACCCTTCGCGATTTTACGTTACCGTCATAACAGCTGCACCACACTCGTTGCAAGCCTAAATCATCGAAGCATCGTGCCAACAGACATTTCACAGCTTCGGGGATGAGTCCTTGTCCCCAATAGGGAACACCTATCCAATACCCAATTTCAGCATCACCCTCCTTTTTATAGCAACTGTTTACATTATCGGCAAACATAATGCCGACACAGCCAATAGGCTCATTGCTCGCTTTGAGTACCACGGCATACGTTTCAGGCGCGCAAAATACATTGCGAATAACCAGCCTGCTGTCCTCGACAGAAGTGTGCGCTGGCCATCCGGCAACAGGTCCGATGGCTGGATCTTGTGCATATTTAAAAAGAGATGCGGCGTCCGTTTCCCTCCAGGGACGGAGCAAAAGTCTTTCGGTTTGCATATATAAGATTTTAAGCAGACAGTCAATTTCTCGTTACACCCAATCCAGCAGTTCGTTGGGCGTGTGTACCACTTGTGCCCCCGCTTGCTTCAAAGCTTCGGCCGTGTGGTTGCCCCATACGACGCCCAGACATTGGCCGGCACGGGCGTTGCAACCCATGCCTATGTCGAAGGTCGTATCGCCAATGACAATGGTATCGGCCGGCAGCGTGTGTGTGAGGCGACAGAGTGTCAGCACCGGTTCGGCGTGCGGCTTGCTGTGCGTCACATCCTCGCAAGCCACAATGTGCGAAATATAAGGAGCTATGCCCAGTTGCTGGCAGAGGGTTTCGGTGGAATGATGGCCGCGGCTGGTAGCGATGGCCTGAGTGTAGCCCCGGCGGTCGAGTTCGGCGAGTATAGGCAAAATACCCTCGAACAGTTGTGTGTAGGCAACCCCTTCGGTTTCGAACAATTTGCGGTAAAGCGCCACAGCACGGTCGAGCGGTTCGCCACTTAAATGGCTGAGTTCGGCTATGCTCTGGTTCAAGGGTAGCCCGATGGTGCGAATGATTTCGGCATCGGTGGGCAAGGGCTGAATGCCGCTCTGTTCGAGCGTAAGGTGCATGGTGCGTACAATGCCCTGGCAGGTGTCGGCCAGCGTGCCGTCGAAGTCCCACACAACGAGGCGGCGGCGTAGCGTAAATTCAACGCAGACACCCTGGCCCGCAAAATGACTGATGGGCGGACAGCACTTTCGCACCGTGATGCTCACTTCGCGCAGTTTGCAGAAATGGCGCAACAAAGCCTTGGCAATGCGGGCGGCAACGTGTTCGATGAGTGCAGAGGGCTGCTGCATTTCGCGAGCAATAATTTCGTAGGCTTCGGCATAGTTTACAGTGCCTTCGAGCTGGTCGGCAAAGAGAGCCGTGGCAGCTTCGCGGTCGTCGACCGTGAGGCGAGCGTCTACCTGAAAGTCGGCGCCTATGCGGGTTTCCTGAGGCAACACGCCGTGGCGGGCGTGGAATTGCAGATCTTCTAATCGGATGAGCATGCGTGTAGTTTCAGTTTCTTGAAAAACAAACAGCCCAAACGTCCGTTAGCTTGGAGCGAGTCGGTGCGTTTGGGCTGCGAAGTTTGTAGAATCTGCTTCGGGACAAGCAAAAGCCCAAAGGCAGATTCAATGGGGACTTATGGAAATAAATAGGAGAAATCAACCAGTGTGCGCTATCCTGCAAGTGTGCATGGGGCGTTTGTGGAGAAAAGGACAGTCCGCTTATCCGCAACGGCTTGCCCCGCAGTGCTTACAGATAAGGCAACCTTCCTGGTAAACCAGCGATTCATGTCCGCAGTTCGGGCATTTTTGTCCTTGTGCTTCGGTTCCGTCGGTAACGTACTTTTTCAAGGCACGGCTCACACCCACTTTCCAAGTGTTGATGTTTTCGCTTTCGAGTTGCAGCGAGTTGACCAGCTTGATGACGTTTTCGATAGGCATACGGTAACGCAGAACGCCCGAGATGAGTTTGGCGTAGTTCCAGTATTCCTTGTTGAACTTTTCCGACAGTCCTTCGACGGTCATTTTATATCCCCGCTTGTTTTCGAACTGGAAGTCGTAGCGTTTGGTGCCGTCGGGGCAGATGGTTTTGATGATGCGTCCCTTGGTTACGGTTTTGGGCAATACGATGCCTTCCTCGTCGTCCTGCAAACCAGTGAAGATTTCGTAGGGATGTCCGTCGAGCAATCCGACGAAAGCCACCCATTTTTCCTTGTTGTTCTGGAAGCGTACCACGTCGCATTCCAACACTTCCGGACGGCGTTCGGTGAGTACGGGCAACTGTTTAGCTGCATTGTTTTCGGCAGCCGCATCAGCCTCCTTCTTTTTCTTTTCGGTTTTTTGCGTGCTGACGAGTACACCCGAGCGCGAACCATCGCGGTAAATGGTGCAACCCTTGCAGCCACTGCGCCATGCTTCAACGTAGAGGCGGTTCACAAGGTCCTCGTCAACCGAGTTCGGCAGGTTCACCGTGACGCTGATGCTGTGGTCAACCCACTTTTGAATGGCACCCTGCATTTTTACCTTCATGAGCCAGTCGACGTCGTTGGCCGTGGCTTTGTGGTAGGGCGATTGAGCTACGAGGTTTTCAATTTCCTCCTGCGAGTATTTTTTGTTCGTATCGAATCCATTCACCTGCATCCAGGTGAGGAACTTGTGGTGGTAAACGATGTATTCTTCAAAGGCATCGCCCGTTTCGTCAATGTAGTCAACGTGCACTTCAGGGTCGTTGGGGTTGACCTTGCGGCGGCGCTTGTAGACGGGCATGAACACAGGTTCGATGCCCGAGGTAGTTTGCGTCATGAGGCTGGTAGTGCCTGTGGGTGCAATGGTAAGGCAGGCAATATTGCGTCGGCCGTATGTTACCATGTCGGCATAGAGTTGCGGGTCGGCCTCCTTGATGCGGAGAATGAAGGGGTTGTTCTTTTCGCGTTCGGCATCGTACACCTTGAACGCACCACGTTCGCGTGCCATGATGGTGCTGGAGCGGTAGGCACTGAGGGCAAGGGTGCGCTGCACTTCGATGGCCATGTCAGTGGCCTCCTGCGTGCCGTAGCGCAAACCGAGTGCTGCCAGCATATCGCCTTCGGCCGTGATGCCCACACCGGTACGGCGGCCCATAGCCGTTTTTTCCTTGATTTTTTCCCAAAGGTGGTATTCGGTAAACTTCACCTCGTCGTTTTGCGGGTCGTTCTTCACCTTTTCGATGATGCGGTCAATTTTTTCCTGCTCCAAGTCGATGATGTCGTCCATGAAGCGCTGAGCCAGCTGCACGTGACGTTTGAAGAGTTCAAAGTCGAATGTAGCCTCGGACGTAAAGGGGTTCTTTACGTAGGCATAGAGGTTGATGGCCAGCAGGCGGCAGCTGTCGTAGGGACAGAGGGGAATTTCGCCGCAGGGATTGGTCGACACGGTTTTGAAGCCCAAGTCAGCGTAGCAGTCGGGTATGCTTTCGCGCTGAATAGTGTCCCAAAAGAGTATGCCGGGTTCGGCACTGCGCCAGGCATTGTGTACAATTTTTTTCCATAAGGCAGCAGCGTCAATGTCCTTTTCGAACAAGGGCTTGTCTGCGTCAATGGGGAACTGCTGATGATAGGGGCGTTCCTCGGTGGCACAGCGCATGAACTCATCGTCGATTTTCACGCTGACATTGGCACCGGTGATTTTGCCTTCAACCATTTTGGCATCCACAAAATCCTCGGCTTCGGGGTGTCGAACGCTGATTGAGAGCATGAGTGCGCCTCGGCGTCCGTCCTGAGCCACTTCGCGCGTAGAGTTGCTGTAACGCTCCATAAAGGGAACGATGCCGGTTGAGGTGAGGGCTGAGTTTTTAACGGGTGAACCTTTGGGACGGATGCCCGAAAGGTCGTGACCCACACCGCCACGGCGCTTCATCAGCTGTACTTGCTCTTCGTCGAGTTTCAGAATGGCACCGTATGAGTCGGAGTCGCCCTCAATGCCAATAACAAAGCAGTTCGAGAGCGAAGCAATCTGATGCGTATTGCCAATACCCGTCATGGGCGATCCTGCCGGTACAATGTAACGGAAGTGGTCGAGCATACTGAAAATCTCGTCCTTGCTCACGGGATTGGGGTACTTGCTTTCAATGCGGAAAAGTTCATTGGCAATGCGGTGGTGCATGTCCTCGGGTGAACGTTCAAAGATATTGCCAAACGAATCCTTCATGGCATATTTGTTCACCCATACGCGAGCTGCAAGCTCATCGCCTTTGAAATATTCAAGCGAGGCATTGAAAGCCTCATCGTAAGAGAAGATTTTTTGTTCCACTGATCTGGGGGTTTTTCAATTTGCGGGTGCAAAGCTACTCAAAAACTATAAATATAGCAAAACAAAACGAGCGTTTTTTGGATATTGTTTTCCGTTTTGTTTTTGTATTGTGCTGATAATCAACTATTTGGATGTGTTTGCCTTAGGTAAAAGTTTTCCAAAATGATTATTCCGTCAGATTGTCAGCAGTTTTGCATCGTTGAGTGAATGAGTAAAAGTAGAGTTGGTTCGTTTACTATTGATTGAGTGTGAGTGTGTGGGAAAGAAACAGAAGCTGCTTGAATTCGTTAAAGATAAATCAAACAGCTTCTGTCAGGTGGGTTTAAACTATCGCTTTGTTACTCGAAAAAGTCGGTTTCCGTATGTTTGGTTTCATCCGGAAGCGTTCGGGTATCTTTTGTCTCCTTGCCCTCCTTTATGTTTTTGTTCGCCTTATCTTCCTTTTTTTCTTTGAGTCCGTGCAGTTTTCCGGCATTTTCGTGGCTGTGTGTATCAGCTTTTGGGGTAGGCATATTGCCGTGCGCATGGTCAACGTGCAGCGTAGTATCTTCGGGTTGAACATGCAGGAATGTCGAGTCGGTCTGCGCAGTTTTGATTGTGTCGGCCGTTTCCCTTTGCGGTTCGTCGTGCGTTTCAATCATTGGCACTTCCTTGATCGTGTCAGTAGGCGTTTGTTCGGGTTCAGGCATTTCGCCCTGTTGCGTTTCGGTAGGTTCGGGCGAAGTTTCAGGTTCGGAAGTCCACAGCGAGGCCGTGCCGAAGATGATTACGCCGGCCAGTCCGAGATAGGTCAGGGCATTGCAGAATTTGTCTTGAAAGTTAGCCATGTTGTTAGGGAATAGATGGAAAGAAAAAGTGAACTTGCTGCCAGATGCGGCATAGAACAGGCAAGATGTGAACTTGCGGAATAATCACCCTTGTGTCAAAAAAACACGCTGCGGATGAACAGTCATCGCGCAGCGTTGATGGGGGTATTTATTCGGCAGCAGCCTCTTCAGCAGTTTCTTCAGCAGAAACGAACTGCGTGTATCCACCTTTTACGAGGATGTTGTACCACTGAATGAGTTTTTTGATGTCCGAATCGTGTACGCGGTCGCGGTCGTAGTCGGGCAAAACAGCAGCCATGAAGTCGGCGAGTTCAGCTTTGGTAGCCTTTTTGTAGTCGATAGCTGTGGGTTGAGCGTTTTCCTTGTCAGCGATAGCTTGGAAAATTTCCATCAGCGGTTTATCGTCTTCGTTCGTGTACATTGAAACGTCATTGAGTGACGTAACGCGGTCGCGAGCTCCAGCGGGGATACGCTTTTTAGCTTCGTCAACGGTTTCAACAATCAGCATACCACGTCCTTGCGAAACGAGGCGATACAAACCGGGCTTGCCCGAAATGGCCAAAATAGTGTCTTGCATATTAAGAAAATGTTGTGTTTTGTTGTTCTTTTGTGAATATACAGGTGCAAAGTTAGTGCAAACCGAATGCAAAGCCAAAGAAAATCTGCATTTTCTTTGGCTTTGCTGAGGTGCTGCCTAACTTGGGCGCAGCCAAAGTGTGCAAAGCGAATGCAAAGTCCATAAAAATGCAGATTTTCTTTGGCTTTGCTGAGGTGCTGCCTAACTTGGGCGCAGCCAAAGTGTGCAAAGCGAATGCAAAGTCCATAAAAATGCAGATTTTCTTTGGCTTTGCTGAGGTGCCGCCTAACTTGGGCATGCCCAAAGCTACAAAAAAGGCTGCGTCAAGAATAGGTAATGTCTGTTCTTGACGCAGCGTAGCAATTTACTCGTTGCAGATGTAAGCATTGGCACGAGCCATCTTATCCGTTTCGCTCAGTTGCAAGCTCATCCACTCTTCAGCTTTGGCGCGACTGATACCATCGCGCGCCATCAGCCGAGCCGTTTGCGTTTCCGTTGAAACATGAACCAGCACCGAATGATGCACCAAACGGTCGAATGATGCTTCGAAAAGCAAGGCGCACTCCATGAATAAAGTGTGCGAGGTAGGAAGTTTTCGGAGCGTTTCAACGTCGATGGCAACGGGGCTTCCGGCATGAGCATTGAATGGTTGCGACAAACACGCACCATCTGCTAAGGGTTTAGAAACAGCCTCAGCAGCAAGCGCCTGCGCCCGGTTGGCAAAGGCCTGCGCCACCCGCGGATGTACCACCCTGTCGATGCGCTGGGCATGACTTCGCCCCTGACAAAGGTAGGCCGCCAATACCGATTTTACCAAATGCCCCTCATGGTCGTAAAGTGCAGGCCCCACAATGTCAGTGAGTTGCTGACGTACGACGGGGTCAGTGCGGATAATTTTTTTGGCTTCATCATCGCAGTAGAACACCTGATGTCCAGCCGCTTCGAGTTGGGCGCAAATGTAGCTTTTTCCGCTGCCGATACCCCCCGTAATGCCAATGCAGCAAATGCCTTGAGGTGGAGCAGGGTAGTCAACTTCAGGCAGCCCGTTCGTGTCGGCAGTTTCAAGACAATGGCTATCAGTCGTTTTCGGGTTGTTGCTCATAATCAGGAATTTCTTCGATAACATATTCCACATCCTGCGGGCTGATGCGCACATGGCTCACCCCTTCAGGAATGGTTTTGAGTGACAAGTGGCAATAAGTCGATTTGTTTTTCAGCAAATCCTCATAGTTTACCACGAGAACAAAGTTTTCGCTTGTGATTTTTCGATATAGTCCCATACCCACCTGGAACGTCACCTTTACGGTAGCCGGGAAAGTGCGCAACTGTTTTGATGCCGGGAAGTTTACCTGCTGCACCGGCACTTGTATGGTTTTTTCAACCAAACGGTCAATGCAGAAGGTCACCCCGATTTGCGCAGGAACGAATTTGGCACCCTTCACTTTGACAAAGTTACTTTTCACATGAGTCGTATCGGTCAGGTTGCGCAGGTTGAAAGGTTGCAGGTAGGCCGCCGTGATGGTGTCGAGCTGTTCGCGCGAGGCATACACCGTTACCGAATCTTCGCTGTACACCGTTTTGGCCAGCGAGTAGAGTCTTCCGGCGCGCACTTCGCCCAACGGCCTGATAGGCACCCGTTTGAATTGGCCGAAGTTGTAGTAAAAGTCGAGCGTATCGGGTTTCAGTCCCAGCATTTGCGTACCGGGTAAAAGTTGTGCTGCAATTTGTCGTTGCAGTTCGTTGCCTAAAATCGACACATGTCCCGACGGGTTCGAGTAAGTGTTGTAGTCAACCACCACAGGTTTGAACTGCCGTGTATAGCGGTAAGCCAACAGCTGGCTTCCTTTGTCGCGCAGCAGAATGTGCAGGTTTTCGGGCAGGTCAGTGGTAATCACTACGTTGCTTGGCACATTGCGCAGTTCGAGGGGAACCTGAAAGTCTTCCTCGTAAGTTTCGTTCAGTGTTTGGAAAATCCAGAACACCGACGAGAGTGCCAGAAAAAACAGAAAAATCAGGAACTGTTTATTCCAAATTTTCGATAAACAATACCTGACAAAAGGGGGCAGACTCATACGCGCATAATAACAAAAAATCCCCGTACGGTTTGCCTTTCTGCTGTCAGACAGACAAACCGTGCCGGGGTTAGTGAGTAAAAATCAGCTTATTTTTTTTCGTTCACAGGATTGATGGCATCCTTAGCAAAAACGATTTTCACACCCGAAGCCACTTCAAGGGTAATGGTGTTGTCTTCCTCGTTGATTTGCTTAACGACACCGTGAATACCACCGATGGTAATCACACTCTGTCCCACGGTGAGTGCATTGCGGAACTTCTGTATTTCTTTTTGGCGTTTGTTTTGCGGACGAATCATGAAGAAATAAACGATGGCAAAGAGCACCACCATCATAATAATCATTTGCAAACCTCCGCCTTGTTGTTGCGCAGCTTGTAATAAAAGAGTATTCATGCTTATAATAGGGTTAAAATAATTGCTTTAATGGGTCTGGAATCATGCTTTGACTTCGTCGCCATTGTTAAACAAGCGTTTCGGTTTCATTTCGCGCACTTTCGATGTACGACCTTCTTTGGCCAGTTTTCTGACAATGTTGTCCAGCATACCATTGATATACGACGAACTGCGTGGTGTGCTGTACACCTTAGCAATGTCGAGGTATTCGTTGAAGGTGACATTGAGCGGAATAGAGTCGAAAGTCAGGATTTCAGCCAGGGCGATTTGCATGATGATAACATCCATGAATGCCAAGCGGTTAAATTCCCAGTTTTTGGTTGACGAACGGATGATGTCGCGCAATTCCGGTCCGCGTTCGAGTGTAGAGATGAAGAGTCTGCTTGCAAAATCCTTATCTTCCTCAGCGGCATAGAGCGGCAGCAGCGATTGTTTGGCAGTGCTTTCCTCGCTGAAGCGCTTAATGGTTTTCAGTACGAAAGAGTCGACCACCATTTTGTCATCGTTCCAATAGAGTGAATGCTCTTCGATGATAGAATCGATTTCCTCGTTTTCGCAAATAAAGGTTTTGTATATTTTACGAATGAGTTCGCGTTCGGCTTCGTACGAAAAGTCCTCTTTGAACATGTACATCTGGAAAATATCGCTTTCGATAATACGGGCATACAATTTTTTGATGAAAGCGTCTTCTTCGTCCCATGTGCCTTTACGGTTTTCGATATAATCGATCAACTCTTTGTTAATTTCGAGTTGGCACAGGAATTTATTTTCAGCGAAAGCCTTATCGGGTGTAACCCCAGAGATATGGCTTCCGGTTCTTTTTTCGCGTGCCACGCGCACAGCATTTTTACGCTCAGCGTGTTTTTTCAAGCTTACCAATACCGAAAGCAGGTATTCGTAGAGTTCGTAAGCTTTTTGCAAGGAAAAAGTCAATTCCTTTTCTGCCACGTCGAACGTTTTGCCGTCATTCTGATAATACGCATAAACGAGCTGAACCACTTTCAGCCTTATCAGTTCTCTATTGATCATAATCGTAAAGGTACCAATGAATTTGTGTGCAAAGTTAGTGCAAATCGAACACAAAGCCAAAGAAAATCAGCATTTTCTTTGGCTTTGTTGAGATGCCGCCTAACTTGGGCGTAGCCAAAGTGTGCAAATCGGATACAAAGCCCCTTGTAAATTCGCATTTTCTTTGGCTTTGTTGAGATGTCGCCCAAC
>Susan_p2__coassemble_788_pt1 | contig 21201 bp, 14 predicted proteins | sample Susan_p2__metabat2_high_PE_040 | metagenome-assembled genome bin Susan_p2 | reverse complement strand
CCTCAAAAATTAAGGCAAATCTTGAATTTCATAAAAGTTCAGACGACTTCATTAACATTTCCTTCAACGAACAGTTTTTTTCTTCAACAAAAAGTATGTATCCTTTGGGGGCATTGTATCCTATTCGTTTTTACCTGAATTAAAATGTACGGAAACATGAAACAGATTGAAGTGGTGGCTGCCATTCTGCACCACAACGGACGTTACTTTGCCACTCAGCGAGGCTATGGCGAATTCGAGGGCTGGTGGGAATTTCCCGGCGGCAAAATAGAAAGCGGAGAAACACCGGAACAGGCGCTGCAACGCGAAATTCAGGAGGAATTGGGCGTGGACATCGTGGTGGGCGAAAAACTCTGTGTCACCGAACACGACTATCCGGCGTTCCACCTGACGATGCACTGCTACCTGTGTACACTCGCTGACGGACAAATCGAACTGCGCGAACACAAATCGGCTGTCTGGCTGAAACCGCAGGAACTTGACACTCCGAATTGGCTGCCGGCCGACCGCGAAGTGGTGGGCATACTGAGCCGAAGAGAGTGTGAAGGAGTGGCAGACTTGTAGCCGTGTGACAACCTACCTGCCGTTTGTCAAAGCTGGATGGACTTTCAGGCTTGATTTTTGGGCACAAAAAAAAGCTGCGTGCAAGTTCTGAAAACTTGCAACGCAGCTCAAAGCCGTAGAACATTTAATCTACTCACATGTAGGAGTGAGCACCTGTAAGCTGAACGGCTTACTTTTGTTTCAAGATGGGGGCTCCCACCTTGTTAGTATTCAACATCGGAGCGCGACCGGGTGTGAAGAAAGGCATCGAGGTGGCGCTGGTGCGTGAACCGGGGATAGTTACAGAAGAAATCTTCTTGGGAGCCTGGTTCTCTTCGTTCATCACTGAAGCGGCAGTTTCGTAAGTATCAACCTTTACATCGCCCCATTCACTTTCAGAGTTCTTGGCAGCGGTAATTACCACGAACTTGGTTGAGGGATTGATTTGATAGTCGGTTTCAAACACTTGTCCGCCATAGAGGAACCAGTTAGTCATCGGCATAGGAGGATCCTGACGTACTTCATTTTGATAACCTTCGGGATCTTTCTGATAGAGCGAATCGATGGCTACCATCTGACGCCAAACTGAAACCTGATCGTTGGGTTCGTACTTAATGAACTGGCTGGGCAACTGTTTGCCGTCCCAATCGGCCTTAACGTACTTACCCAATGAAGTCTTCACTTCGGCCTTGCCCGGACCACCCATCTTTTTGGTAGTTACCATAATGGTGTCGCAGGGTGCATAAGTGTCTGCTTTATCCCATGACTGCACGAAGATGGCGTATTCGGTGTTGGGATCGTAACCGGTTTCCCAAGTATGAACAGTTATTGCAGAGTCTGAATTGATACCCCAAGACTTGATCATGTCGCCAAAGTTCTTGAAGCCCATCATCGGTCCAAACTGCTCGAACTGCTTTTTAATATCTTCCTTTTTGCCGGCCAGCACTGCATAGCCCTTTACGTCCTTGTTGGGAACGAATGAAGCACGGAAACCAAGGTAACCGATAGAGTCGACTTTAGTTTCAACCTTCGGGTCGCCAATGAGGGGCGGAGTCAAGGTGGTGAAGCCTACTCTGCGTACAGAACAAGGAGTGCCAATTTCGTCGAAGCCGAGGGTTACAGCTACATATTCTGAACCTTTTTCGAAGGTTTCGGCAGGCAGTTCACCGTTAGTGAAATCTTGCCAATACATTTGCTGCGTATTTTCGTCGACATAGCTTGCCATTGCGTCATCGTTGGTCAAACGATTGGCAATCACCTTAGGCACAACCAAGAGTTTGAATGCCTTACAAGCCGGAGTACGGAGTACCTCGAAGTGGAATTTTTCGTGGGTAATGTCCAACACTTTAATGTCGGCAGCTACCACTCCTTCAATTTTCTTGAACGAGATGCTGTCGATACGCTCTACCAAGAAACTTTTTTGGTTTTGCGCCTTGTCGAAGATGACCAAGCGGTCGGCACTTTCCTGTGCATACAGGCTACATCCCATCAGTGTTGACAGGAAGAAGGTAAAGATTTTCTTCATACTGAACTGAGTTAAGGTTGTTAATTATTTTGATTGAGTAAGTTACTTTACTGAACGTAAAACGAACAGATTTGCCAGAGATGAAAGATAGATGGATATTCAAGAGGATGCACAACCAACAGTCTTGAAGTTTCAATCAGTCAGACTTCGTTCCCTTGCAGTATCACCTGTGTTTTACGATTGGCAAAGTTATAGATATAATTCAAACAACAAAGCAATTTTAAAAAAAATCTTTTGAAATATCATACAAAATATACATTTTTCTGTATTTTCTTGTGTTTTTTCCATTTATGCATTTTTTTTTGAGTGACTTACACGCTCTTTTTGTGAAAGATGAGCGACCTGAAAGCGGCAGAAAGCAGTTGACACCTGCAAAATGACATTTGACAGCAAACATCTATCGAACAGCTTGGGCTTATTTGCAACAAAAAAATGGGGCATAAGGAGTGAATTTCTGAAAGCAACCCTGAGCCAAAAGTTTACTTTTGAGCAAAAGTATATGGCGAGCTACATGGCCATTGGGGCTGTGCATGCGCATCAGGTTGTTGTGGCTTGATGAATTTGACAATGAAACGGCTCATTTTTTAATTCGTGCTATTGGGTGCGTGTTTCAGTGACGAAGTCAGAATATGGCATAAACTTCCCGTCTTTTCGCTTAAAAGCCTGGCTACTTCGGGCTCATGTTTCATAAAATGCGTAACTTTGTCTGCGCTAAGGCTACCCGACAAGAAAGTCAGCATGGATTTCCGGATTTTGGGCGGCTGTTTTTTCATCTTGTTCCACTTAGGTGTGGAGAGAGGCAAAAAAATAGTCTGCTGCTTCGGAGGCATGATGCAAGTGCTTACATGCACCGGTGAAAAAAGAAAAGTGAGATTGACAGAGATACATGGTTGCTGTTGATTTTTTTTCGTGCCAAACATTTTCAATCGATGCAAGTTCTGTTGCTTTCGGTTTGCGAAATGTATTCCTTATATATAAGGTGTAGTGTATTTCCGCCGTATATATATAAGGTGTATTTCCTCCGTTTCGAACCGCATGAATGGCAACCGCCACGCAGCACTTGCCTTAATCTTATTTTAGCAATAACACATGAAAGAATTTATAAAGACAGAAGTAAAGGCCGAAACTGCCGTTCTCGTGGGCTTGATTACCCGTACGCAGGACGAGCGCAAAACGGCCGAGTACCTCGATGAACTGGAATTTCTGGCCGAAACTGCCGGTGCTGTCACCGTGAAGCGGTTTACACAGCGACTCGATTCGCCCTCGTCGGTGACTTACGTGGGAAAAGGTAAACTCGAAGAAATTAAGTGCTACATCGAGGCTGAAGAAGAGGCTGAACGCGAAATCGGTATGGTTATTTTCGATGACGAACTCTCTGCCAAACAGTTGCGCAACATCGAAAAAGAACTGAAGGTGAAGATTCTTGACCGTACGAGTCTCATTCTCGACATCTTTGCCATGCGTGCCCAAACGGCTAATGCCAAGACGCAGGTGGAGTTGGCGCAGTATCGCTACATGCTCCCCCGACTGCAGCGACTCTGGACCCACCTTGAACGTCAGGGTGGTGGCTCGGGTTCGGGCGGCGGAAAGGGTTCGGTGGGTCTGCGCGGACCGGGTGAAACCCAGCTCGAAATGGACCGCCGTATCATCTTGAACCGCATGGCGCTGCTCAAACAGCGATTGGCCGACATCGACCGACAAAAAACAACGCAGCGCAAAAACCGCGGGCGCATGATTCGTGTGGCATTGGTGGGTTACACCAACGTGGGTAAGTCAACGCTCATTAACCTCCTGGCCAAAACCGAAGTGTTTGCCGAAAACAAACTCTTCGCTACGCTCGATACAACCGTGCGTAAGGTTATCATCGACAACCTGCCCTTCCTCCTGGCCGATACGGTGGGCTTTATCCGTAAATTGCCTACCGACCTGGTTGACTCGTTCAAGAGTACACTCGACGAGGTGCGCGAAGCCGACTTGCTGGTGCACGTAGTCGACGTGTCGCACCCCGATTTCGAAGAACAGATTCAAGTGGTTGACCAAACGCTCAGCGATTTGGGCTGTGCCGACAAACCCCGACTCATGGTGTTCAACAAAATGGACGCTTACGAGTGGACCGAAAAAGACCCCGACGACCTCACGCCCGCTACGCGCGAAAATGTGTCGCTCAACGAGTTGCAGCACACGTGGATGGCACGACTTGGCGACGATTGCATCTTTATTTCGGCCCGTGAACGCTTAAATATCGACAACCTCAAGGACCTTTTCTACAGCCGCGTAAAGCAGCTCCACGTGCAAAAGTATCCGTACAACGATTTCCTGTTCGAACATTACGAAGAAAACTAAATAAGGCTCACACGTTAGCCTTTGTCTCATCAGCAGGCAAGTTGCGCAATTACAGCCGCAGCTTGCCTGTTTAATACGCTCGTACACGATGAAAGCATTAGTAAAAAAGCAATACTTACTTCCCTTCATCCTCATCACCTCACTCTTTTTTCTGTGGGGAGCAGCCCATGCCATTTTGGATGTGCTCAACAAGCATTTTCAGGACGTGATGCACATTTCGCGCACCCAATCGTCGCTGGTTCAGGTGTTGTTCTATTTAGGCTATTTTGTCATGGCCATTCCCGCCGGTTTGCTCATCGACCGTCGCGGTTACCGAACCGGTGTGGTTGTCGGTTTGTTGCTCTACGGCATTGGTGCCCTGTTGTTTTGGCCCGGTGCACAAATCATGTCGTTCGGCTTTTTCCTGTTTTCGCTTTTTATCATAGCCTGCGGTTTGGTGTTTCTCGAAACAGCCGCCAACCCCTACGTTACCGAATTGGGCGACCACGACACCGCCCCCTCGCGTCTTAACTTGGCGCAGTCGTTTAATGGGCTTGGCTGCATCTTTGGTCCGCTGGCCGGCGGCATGCTCCTTTTTTCGGGCAATGGCCAGGACCGCATTGCCTTGCCATACGTGGTGATGGGCATAGCAGCCCTGCTGGTGGCTATCGTGTTCAGCCGCGTGCGCTTGCCCGAAATACCGCACGGCGAATTTACCCGTTCGGCCAATGCCATCCCCCACACCCGCCGCTCCTCGCTGTCGGCGCTGTTTCACAACCGCTACTTCCTGTTCGGCCTTTTTGCCCTGTTTAGCTACGAAATAGCCGAAATATCCATCAACTCCTTCTTTATCAATTACGTCACCGACGAAGGTTGGATGTCGGCACGCGATGCCTCGGTAGCCCTGTCGTTCGGCGGATTGGGCCTCTTTATGTTAGGCCGCGTGTCGGGCAGTTTCGTGATGCAGCATATCGCTGGCGAAACCGTGTTGCGCGTGTGTGCCGTCGGCACTTTTGTCACCACTTTCCTCGTGGTGCTCGATTTGGGCATGGTTTCGCTTTGCGCCCTGGTGCTCATCTATGTATTCGAAAGCATCATGTTTCCCACCATATTTGCCCTGTCGCTTCAAGGCTTGGGTCCGCTCACCAAGCGTGCTTCGTCGCTGCTCATGATGACCCCCATCGGGGGTGCCATTGGTCCCTTCCTCATGGGCACAGTGGCCGACTCTGCCGGTATGTCGGTAGCATTTATCGTTCCTTTGGTGGGTTTTGCCAACGTGGCTGCCTATGCTTTTTCGACGAAGCGCAATCCTCACGCTTAGCAAACCATTTCCGGTTTTTCTGAAGTAGGAATGGCAGGTGCTGAACCGCCAAAAACTTCACCAAAACTTAACATGATTAGCAAATATTGCAACGGCCTTTCCAACCCGTAAAGTACAAGTTATTTTGTGCTTTCATGGTTGAAAAGGCCGTTTAAATGTTCTTTTTTTCGTATTTTAATTCGGTTTTTTTACTTTTATTTGGCGCTATCATGATAAAAGCCGTACATTTGCTCACAGAATTGCAACACATTACGAGGCTGTAACAACCTCAGCGTGGCGCAGATTTCACACGTAAAAAGAATGAAAGCCCGCGTTGGAGCGTTGTATCAAACCTCTCACTCACTAATCACTCAATCATTAAAACCTATCACACAATGAAGAAGATTCTTTTGACTCTTTTGGTTGCAGTATGTTCACTTACTGCCAGCGCACAGGTTTATCTCGGTGGCGAAGTTGGTTTCTGGCGCAACAGCGACGACAACCACACGCAATTCAGCATTCAGCCCGAAATTGGTTATAACCTTTCAAACAAATGGGCTCTCGGTATCGGTATCGGCTTTACGCACGACTACGTAGGTAAAGGCGAAGATTGGGACGGCGAAACTTTGGCTAAGGCTAAGGTGAACACTTTCTCAGTTGACCCCTACGCACGTTGGAGCTATGCAAAGTTCGGTCCCGTTCGTCTTTTCCTCGACATGGGCTTCGGTGTAGCAGCCAGCAAGTACAAAGGTGAAGTTGCTGGTCACGAAGTAGACAGCGACGCTTTGGTAGCATGGCGTATTGGTGTAGCTCCCGGTATTGCAGTAAGCCTCTGCAAGAACCTCGACTTCATCGCTCACTGCGGTTTCCTCGGTTATCGTGAATCTGACGGTGTTAACAGTGCATACGGCGAAACTGGCTTTGGCTTTGAACTCAGCGGTAACGACCTCAGCTTCGGTGTAGTTTACAACTTCTAAAAAACTATCACACAGCCTCTTTCGTATTTACCCATTTTAATGTTGCAATACAGCAGCGGCATCCACTGCACGAAAAGTGCGTTGGATGCCGCTTTTTTTTGTTTGTCTGATGGGGCGCAGGGGGCTGCAGGGGCAGTAGGTTGTGGTTGAACCATACATACTAAATTGCCGGGCATGCGATGTGAAATTGATAATCAATTCACCGACACATGCCCGGCAAAAAAATACTATTCATTGTCTAAGAAGCGTTTGCTCAGCGGAGCAAACTCCTCGATGCGGCGGTCGCGCAGGAAGGGCCACCAGCGGCGTACGTTTTCGGAACGCTTCATGTCGATGTCGACCACGGTGTTCACTTCCTCGTCCTTGGGCGCACGGTAAAGCAGTTCGCCCTGCGGACCGGCTACAAAGGTTGAACCCCAAAAACTGATGCCGCGCGTCTGGCCCGACGGGTCGGGCTCGTGTCCGGTGCGGTTAACAGCCACCACCGGCAAACCATTGGCCACAGCGTGTCCGCGCTGCACAGTAGTCCATGCTTCGCGCTGGCGTTCCTGCTCCTCGGGCGTATCGCTGCTTTCGTAGCCGATGGCCGTGGGGTAAATCAGCAGTTCTGCACCGCGCAGTGCCATGAGACGTGCTCCTTCGGGATACCATTGGTCCCAGCACACTTGTACGCCCAGACGACCAACCGAGGTGTCAATGGGTTGGAAGCCCATATCGCCGGGTGTGAAATAGAACTTTTCGTAGTAAGCCGGGTCGTCGGGGATGTGCATTTTGCGGTATTTTCCGGCAATGGTTCCGTCAGCTTCGAACACTACTGCCGTGTTGTGATACAAACCGGCTGCGCGACGTTCGAATAGCGAAGTAACCAGCACGATGTGGTGCTTGCGTGCCAGTTCACCGTAAAAGTCGGTTGAAGGCCCGGGAATGGGTTCTGCCAAATCAAACAGCTCCGTGTTTTCCGTTTGGCAAAAGTACAGCGAGTTGTGCAGTTCCTGCAAAATAACCAGCTGTGCACCCTGTTGGGCCACGTCGGCAATGTTGCGTGCCAGTTTCTGTTTGTTGGCTTCGACGTCGGCCGAGCAACTTTGCTGTACCAGACCGACGCGCAATATGCGTGAAGAAGTAGACATACGTTAGAATATAGAAAGTAGAGGTTTTCAAATAAATAGATAGCATCAAGCAGCGCGGAGAAGCGCAGTTCCGCACCGATAGAGCAGCGCGGTTTAGGGCGTTACTTCGGGAAACACGCCTTCGGGATATTGCATGGTGGCGCAGTGGAGCGAACCGTGCTGGTAAATCAGCGCGCGGCAGTCGACACCTACAATTTCACGACCGGGGAAAGCCTTGGCCAAAGCCCGGGCTGCTGCTTCATCGTTGGCAGGTTGTGCGTAGGTGGGATAAAGTACTGCCTGGTTCATCACCAGGTAGTTGGCGTAAGTGGCCGGCAGGCGTTCGCCCTCGCTGTCGTAAATAGCATCGGCCATGGGCAGCGCAATGAGTTGGTAAGGTTCGCCTTTGCGCGTGCGGAAACCTTTGAGCTGTTCCTCCATGGTGTGCAAAGCTTCGTAGTGTTCGTCGGCAGTATCGGTGCAGCGAACATATACAATCGTGTTGTTCGGGCAAAGGCGTGCCAAAGTGTCGATGTGCGAATCCGTGTCATCGCCCGCCAAATAGCCGTGGTCGAGCCAAAGAAAATGGTCGACGCCCAAACGCTCGGTAAGCAAGGTTTCGATGTGGGCCTTATCAAGTTGCGCATTGCGGTTCGGGTTCAGCAAGCATTCCGAAGTGGTGAGCAAGGTGCCTTCGCCGTCCGTTTCGATGCTGCCACCTTCGAGTTCGAAGTCGAGGCAGTCTACATATTTACCCTGCAAAAGGTCGCGCAGCCGGCCGTTGATTTGGTTGTCGAGCGCTGCATCGAATTTGCCGCCCCAACCGTTAAAGCGGAAGTCGAGCAATTCGTTACCCGTGTTCGAAACCACGGTAAGGAAAGCATGGTCGCGCGCCCAGGTATCGTTGGTGGCACACTCCTTATATATAATATGGTCTGTAGCCCGCTTCGGCAGTTGCTCGTTGAGCAAGGCACGCACCGCCTCGACCTCGGGGGTAACGATGAGCAGCGGTTGGCGGCTGGCAATTTGGTAAGCCAGTCGCACGTAGCACGCCGTGACCTCTTCGAGCATGTAAGCCCAGTCGGTTTGCGCATGAGGCCATGTCAGCTGAATGCCGCTTTGCTTGTACCATTCGGGAGCCAGCGTGCGGTAGGCCACAGCGGTAATATCCTCAGCTCCGCTTTGTGCCGTAAAAATATTTTTGCCAAAGTCGTTTTGTGTAGCGGCAGGAGGAAGTGAAAATAAAGCCATAGTAAAATCAGTGTGTATTGCAAAGAAAACCTTGGTTGCACTGTGTAGATACAAGTTTGGCCAAGGTTTCCTTATGTTTATCAAATAGAAATCGTCTTGAACTTTTACGAAATTCAAGATTTGCCTTAATTTTTGAGGCGTTTTTGGGCTTTGAAGAAGAAAAGCCTTCGGTTTTTGGCAACTATGAGCCCTATTTCAGCCATTTTTTGCCATTTACAATGTAAATACCCTGCGGAAGTTGCTGTAAATCGTTGGCCGAAGCCTTTTTCAGTACGCAAATGCCCGAGGGCGTATATACGTCGAAACTGTCGGCCTTGCCTGGTGTGGTAACGGTGTCGATGCCCGAAATAACATGTTTAATGAGCAGTTCGTTGGTGTTGAGCACCTGGCAGTCGTTGCGGTCGTCGGCGTTATAATTCGAGACGAAGGCCACAATCTTCATGTTGTCCATGTTCCATGTTGCCGGAATCTCCACCTTGAAGTCGGCCGCATAGCCCTTGCTCAAGTCAACCGGCATTCCCCAGGTAGGTGTCAGGCAGCGGCGTGCCACGTGGCGCTGCGTAAAATTGCCCGTAGCTCCTGCTTGTGTTTCGGTGAAAATATGGTCTTCGGCCAGCCATACATTCAGCACCGGATTCTTCAAAAAGTCAGTGGGCAGCAATTCCTTTCCTTCCACATGAATGCGTACTTCGCGTGAATTGGCATCTCCCTCGGCCGTAATGTTTACCGACGTGAATGCCGGCATGTCCAAAGCCTCGGGCAGCACTTTCTGCACATTTTGACCATTGGCATCAATCATCGGCACATGGTCTTTGTATATATCGGGGAATCTGCTCGCAAATTCCTTACGGTCGAACATCATGGCCGGCGCGTAATTGGCATGTGTCGGAGTGTAGAACCATTCGTACGCCACACTTTCATCAACCGTGAAGGTGTCGGTGTAAAATCCCGCATGATGCGAAAGTTCCACAACCTCTTTATTACCATCAAGAATTTTTGAAATTTCTTTGTGTGCCGATGGGCATCCCGTACATTTTTCGGTGGAGAAAACCTCGAGCAAGGCCCTGCGCTTTACAATGCTGTCGCACACCATGGTTTGCTTTACGGGCGTTGCATTGTCCTTTTCGTAGGCATCGGCTTCTCCATTGATTTGGCTGATTTGCAGTTGCACATCGTAGATGCCAGTTTGGTCAAGAATCAGGTTCTGCATCATGAAAGCCCCTGTGGTGCGAGGACGTACATTCAGTCCGCTCACCGTATGCGTGGTAAATTCCTTACCGTTTACCAGGTAAGTAAACTTCAGGCTGTTAACCGTCGTAGCACCCAGGTTGTTGAACGTACCGCTGTAAATGATGTTTTTTCCCGGTAAGGTGTAGTTCGGCATTTTGGTGTTGAGAATCTGCACGTTGTGCTGCGGCAAATTATCGCCCGTTACCACAGCCTGCAAGGCCGCTCTGAGCGTAGGTTCACCCTCGTACTTTTCCCAACCGAAAGCCTTGTCGCACTTCACCCATTCTTCGTTCTCGACAAGCATATTGGTGTAAGCCAGAAACTTTTGTCCGCTCACCTCGTAACCGATGTACAGTGCCTGTCCGTCGATGACGAAAGGAGTGTTGAGTGTGATTGTGTTCCAGCTACGCGTCCACGAAGTTTGCTCCTGCTCGTAAAGTGGCTTTCCGTTCAAATCGTTCGTGATAAAGACGCGCAAGGTATCTTTATCGTCGACCGAGGCCGTGTTTAAGCCTACTTTGATTGCCGAAATGGTGCAACCTTTGTATGCCGTCATGAAGTCGGCCGGATAATACAGAGCCGAACCTGCCTTATCCGTATTTTTGCTTATCTGCTGCAGCTGCGTAATGCTGTTTCTGCCGTTGCCCAACGTAAGTTCGCTTTCAGCCTGTGTCGTAATGGGAAACAGCAAACCGGCTGACAGACACAGCATAGCCAGTTTTTTGGAGTGAGTAAACAAGGTATTCATATCAGTAGAAAGGTGTATAAGCAGGTGTTCGCTGTGCTGCAAGCATGGAACACCTGCCGGAAAGGTTATCTGATTTATGGGCAGTCAGTTTATTTTCCGCTGCGAACCTGGCCGAGCAGTCGCTGCAGTCGCTGCAAAGTTTTGGGTTTTTCTGCCGAAACGTCTTTTTCCTCATAGTCCGAGCGCGACAAGTCGAAGAGCTGCGGAGTTGGGCGATAACCCGTTTCAATGGCCGGTCCCCAGGTAATCATCGGTCCGCCGTCTGAAGGCGAAATGTATTTGTAATGTTGCGTGCGCAGCGTGAGGCTGCGGTTCGACGTCATGCTCACGGCATAGTCGCGCGGTTGCGTGTCGCGTCCGGTCCAGGTTGAAAGGTGTTCCTGGCTGTCGGCAATCGTCGAAGCCGAGGCCGGCAGACCCGCCGCCGTAGCCAGCGTGGCAGGCACGTCAATCAGCGACGACAAAGCATCGCTCACCTTACCCTTTGCCGCCCCTTCCGGCCAATAGACAATGAAAGGAACTCGCGAGCCACCTTCGAAAGCTCCGTATTTACCTCCGCGCAATGGTCCGGCCGGGTTGTGTCCGCCTGCCAGTTCGCGTGCCTGATCGGCATATCCGTCGTCGAGCACCGGTCCATTGTCGCTTGTAATGATGAGCATGGTGTTGCGGTCGAGTCCGCGTGCCCGCAATGCCTCTGTCAGTTGTTTCACCGTCCAGTCGAACTGCAAAATAGCTTCGCCGCGCAATCCCATGGCACTTTTTCCTCTGAAACGTTCGTGCGGCATACGCGGCACATGCACATCGTTCGTACAAAGATACATAAAGAAAGGACTGCGACGGTGCGAGTCGATAAAGCGCACGGCGTGCGACAGGATGCTGTCGGCAATATCCTCGTCGCGCCAAAGTGCCCGTCCGCCGCCCTTCATATATCCGATGCGCGAAATACCGTTCACAATGCTTTGGTTGTGACCGTGCGACGGGTGCAGTTTCGTCAGCAGTTCCGGGTTTGCCTTACCGGTAGGTTCACCCTCGAAGTTCTTGATATAGCTCACGCTGATGGGGGCCTTCGGGTCGTAGTCTGCCACCCGTCCGTTTTCGATATATACACACGGCACACGGTCAGCCGTAGCCGCCATGATGTAATGGTAATCGAAGCCCAAGTTTGCCGGCGTAATATCCAGTTCGCCGTTCCAGTTTTGTTTACCCGTCTGGCTGCCCAGTCCCAGGTGCCATTTACCAATAGCCGCTGTGGCATATCCGGCACGGTGCATCAGGTTTGCCACCGTGTTCTGTTCAGGCTGTATGATGGTTCCGGCATCGCCCGCAGCCACGTTGGTGCCTCGGCGGCGGAAGGGGTATTCACCCGTCAGCATGCCATAGCGCGACGGAGTAGAAGTTGAAGCACAAGCGTGCATATTTGTCAGCAGCACACCATTGGCAGCCAAACTGTCGATAGCCGGTGTAGCCACCCGTTGCGCCCCATAGCACGAAAGGTCGCCGAAGCCCAGGTCGTCGGCCACCAACAGAATAATGTTCGGTTTTGAGTTTTGGGCAGCCGCGCACAAAGGCAAAGCTGCCATTAAGGATAATAAGGTAGATTGCTTCATAATGGACATTTGGATAGGGACGCATCAAACACAATTCGCCCCCGACTTTGATTGTTTGCAGTAAGGAGCGCGCGGCACACGAGCTGCAAACGCAAGTAAATTCTGCTCATTGCAGTTCGTAAAGAACACTCCTTGAAAGCATCCACTTTTGCAGACGTCTGAACAAAAGTACAAATAATGTATTAACTACGTAGCGAAATGCACAAAAATCAGCTATTTATTTTTGTTCTTCATTCAGATTGCTGTAACTTTGCCCATGATGAGGGCCGAATGCAAGCATTGCGTTTACCGAACGGCCCCTTGCTAAACTCTTTTACGCATTATGAGTACACTTGAAACAATCTTTGCAGAAAAACTGCTGAATGTAAAAGCCATTAAGTTGCAACCCGAAGCACCCTTCACTTGGGCCAGCGGTTGGAAGTCACCTTTTTATTGCGACAACCGCAAAACACTTGCTTTCCCCGCACTGCGCAGTTTCGTGAAATTGGAACTGAGCCGCCTTGTGGCAGAAAAATATCCCGAGGCACAGGCCATTGCCGGTGTGGCTACCGGAGCCATTGCCCAGGGTGCCTTGGTAGCCGATGCCCTGAGCCTTCCCTTTGCTTACGTGCGTTCGAAACCCAAAGATCACGGCATGACCAACCTCATCGAGGGCGATTTGCAGCCGGGCATGAAGGTTGTGGTAGTTGAAGATCTTATTTCAACCGGTGGCAGCAGCCTTAAAGCCGTTGAGGCTCTCCGCGCCCACGGTTGCGAAGTTATTGGTATGGTTGCCAGCTACACCTATGGTTTCCCCGTAGCCGAAGAAGCTTTTGCCAAGGCTGGTGTTGAACTCACCACGCTGACCAACTACAATGCAGTTGTAGAAGTAGCCCTGCAAACCGGCTACATCAAGCAGGAACACGTAAATATGTTGCACGAATGGCGTGCTAATCCCGGAGAATGGGGCAAGTAATTACAAGCAGAAGTGCAATCGCAAGGCTGGCAAATGCTTCGCCCTGCGATTGCATTTTTTTGTAATCTACATTCCGCTTTCATTACTCATACTTTTTCAAAACTAAACTCCTATATATTATATGTGTAAAAAACTTTTATCCCTTTGCATGCTCTTTGCCCTCAGCATGGCTGTTTGGGCCGAAGGTAAAGCCAAATACGTGTTCTACTTCATTGGCGACGGTATGGGCGTGAATCAGGTAAACGGCACCCAAACTTATCTGGCAGCACTCGAAGGCCGCATCGGTGTCACTCCGCTTTGCTTCACGCAGTTCCCCAATGCCGCTCTCGTCACCACCTATTCGGCCACGAACGGCGTAACCGACTCTGCTGCGGCCGGAACCGCACTGGCCACCGGAAACAAAACGCGCAATGGGGCACTCGGTGTGTTGGCCGATAAGGAAACCGAGGTAACGAGCGTGGCCCAGTGGGCATCTCAGGCCGGAGCCGCAGTTGGCGTAAGCACCAGTGTGAGCGTTGACCACGCCACCCCTGCTGCATTCTATGCCCACCAGGGCGGTCGCGGCTCGTATTACGCCATAGGTCAGGACCTCGTGAAAGCCGGTTTCGACTTCTATGCCGGTTCTGATTTCATGCAACCCACCGGCAAAAAAAACGATTCTCCCTCGCTCTACGACGAATGCCGCCAGGCTGGCTACACCCTGGTGCGTGGCTACAAGCAGTTTCAGAAGCAGGCCGCCAAGGCGCAGAAAATGATTTTGCTTCAAACCGAGGAAGCCAGCAAAACCGACCGTGCCTCGTTGCCCTACGCCATTGACCGCAAAAAGTCTGACCTTACGTTGCAGCAAATTACCCGTGCCGGCATCAAGTTTCTTACGCAGCAGGCTAAAAACGGTTTCTTCCTCATGGTTGAGGGTGGAAAAATCGACTGGGCTTGCCACAGCAACGATGCTGCCACTGTTTTCCATGAAGTAATCGACATGGATCAAGCCATCAGAGTGGCCTACGAATTTTACGAACAACACCCCGACGAAACGCTCATTGTCGTCACAGCCGACCACGAAACCGGCGGCATATCGCTGGGTTGCGGTCCTTATGAACTCCACACCGATGTATTGCGTTACCAGCGCATGAGTGCCGAAGCCTATGGCAAACACATCAAGGCGCTGCACGAAAAACTCGGCAACAAGCTCACTTGGGAAAAGGTGCAGGCCGATTTGAAAGCAAACTGGGGTTTTGGCGAAAGTGTGAAACTCTCGGATACCCAAACCGAACGCTTGCACGCTGCTTACGAAAATTTAATGAAAGGCAGTGCCGGCGATAAAAAATCGCTTTACGCACATATCGATGCCCTGTCTGATACGGCTCGTGCCATCATGGCCGAATGTGCCCTCATTGGCTGGCAAAGCGGAGGTCACTCCAACGGCTATGTACCTGTGTTTGCCATTGGTGCAGGGGCTGAAGCTTTCCACGGACAGATGGACAACACACAAATTCCTCAAATCATTGCCCGTGCCGCTGGCTGGCAGGCACGATGAGTGGGTTGCTGACGTAAATCCCCCAATGTTCCGAGTAAAAAGTAGGTGCGGTTCAAGAACACGCACTGATTAAACTCAGTGCTTTCCATACTTATAGTAGTCTCTTAAGAATATCTTTTTCTGTTGATATTCAGTAATTTTAGTCTATAAAATTCTTTGAAAAATCTGCAAGTTTCAGTACCTTTAGGTCAAGAAACTTGCAGATTTTATGATTAAAAAGACGGATAAGTAGCAAAAAGGTGTGGGGCTGCGGCATTGGGGTGAGGCAAAACGTTGCTGCTTCGTATGTTGCATCGTGTGGGTAATGACCATTACGAGTAAATGCCAATCGTACCTAAAGTTTCCCACCCCCAATAAAGAGGGTTGGAAAATTCAGTAAATAAAGGTGAAAATAAACGGGGTTCGCCTTTCGCTTCATTGCAAGGCGGAATGATTGGGTGTGGAACCGATTGAGGCGTTTTTCTGAAAACGCTGATTATCAGTAGTTCCGCGATTCTTAAAACTAGCTCGGAACTAATTCAAACTAGCTCGGAACTAATTTCAACAAGCTCGGAACTAATTTCGACTGGCTCGGAACAAATTTTCAGAATCGCGGAGTAAATTTTTCCAACAGGCTAAATATGGGCTCAACATACTGAGAAACGACAGAATTTGTCGGTTCCGTTTTTTATCTATTTTTGCTTTTCAAGGTGTCGCTTTTTTTAACTTTCGCTCGCGGAGGGAACAGGGGATAAAAAAAGAAAATGATGCACATAAAGGTGCTGCAACGATTTGTACCGAGTACTCCCCAAGCTCATTCACAGTCCTTTGTTAGGTTCCTTCAACGAGGATGAAACAACCATTCACCCAAACAGGCTATTGGGGGATGTACCCAAGCGATGAAACCCGGAATAGATTCAAGGCATATACTAAAAATTCCCACCCCCTAAAAAGAGGGCGGGAACTTTTGTTCGTTACAGCCAAACCTGCTTAGGTAACAAGGGGTTGTTACTTATTACATGGGCTTAATCATTGATTCTATAAAGGCGACTTCATCTTCAGTCAAACCATATTTGGCATAAAGTTGACGGTCAATGTCGGCAACTGACTGCGACCAATCAATATCGCTCGTTGATGTGAAGTCTTGAAGGGGAACAAATGCAAACTTTTCTTTCGTCATTTGTTGAGTTGAAGCTAATTGCGATATTAAAAAACGGACAAGTCTTGTTTTTAAATAGTTAATCAAGAATGTCACTTCTTCTTCCTTATCCATTGCGTCAACCACCAAGTATGTTTCAGTACATATCTCGTTGGGTCTTAAATAGTTTAATGACGACAAAACCCTCTTACGTCCCTCTTTATCTGCTTGTCCAGCATGTTCCGCTGTCAATCTTGAGATTATAACTTTCCATTTAGGAATTATATCAATTCCTTTAGTAATCAAAGAGGATTTGTAAAAACCTTTTCCGCCATTATATACTAAAACTATATCACCACTATCCAATGGTAAGTCATTTGTACTTAAACCAAATGGTTTACGTGTACTGACCTTTTCATTATAAAAGCCGTATTTATTTTTCGATTTAACTTTTTCTATAATAGATATAGCTTCTATATGACGGATAAAATTCTCACATTCTGCAAGATTCCTATCAAATACTTTTGTTTGACCTTGATGATTACTTACAAATTTACATAAACCACTATAATGTTTATTCCAAAGAAAGTAACAAATACCACCTGCTATATCCACGTTTACAAAACAATCTCTGGAATCGGTGAAATCTACGAGTTTGAATAATCTTTTATCATTTAACATTTCAGATCTGAAGGTTTCTAATCCTTTTCCATCAGTATACCATTTTGCAGGCATAATCATTGAAATATAATTAGGAGAAAGTGTACGTGCTATGTTTACAAATTCATTATAAACAGGCTTTGCACTGACACCTGCCCCACCATCCATTACCTGATACGGCGGATTACCTACGATTGCATTTATTTTCACGTCTTTTCCTACTAAGTCATGAACCTTCTTTATGAAGAGTTCGGGTTGATTTTTGATTTTATTGATTAAGTCCTCCGGTGCCCACATATTCACCTTTCCGTTGCGGAATCCCATCAGCGTTCGTTTGGTAATGGCCTTGGCCATCGGCGTTTTGCAAACCACGAAAATATTTTCGCGCACCACTTTATCCCAAATGGCAAGATGTTCTTCGAGCGTTTTGGGTGCAGGCGAAGTGTGATGGCAAACCCGACGGTAAAGATTGTAGGCAAGGTAGAGCGGATAAAGACCCGACTTGGAGTTGATTTCAAGCAAATGGCTACTGGGGGCAAACACCTGGTCGGTTACTTCGGCTTGATACACATAGCGAGGAGTGGTGACGGTTTCGCTGAAATCGTCGTTGAAAAAGGTGTAACCACCGAGCGTATCGCTCAAGTGCATGTTGACCACACGCCACGGCGTAAGCACCGTTTCCTTGTCGGGATTGCGGAAAGTAGCAAAAATGGCCGTGATGCGCTCCACACGTTCCTCAATGGTCAAGCGGTCGGCCGCACGTGCCATGGCACGAATGCGTTTGCCGGCAGCTGCAAAAATGTCGGGGTCGTAGTAACGCTTGAATTTATTGAATATTTGCTTGGTTACGCCACGCGGCATAAATTCTTCCCACGACTGTGGGTCGATGAGCGAGGTGAAATTATGAATGGTTAGCTGCTGCTCCTCGTTGTCGATTTCTGCGCCATAAATGAGCAAAGGCATACGTATGGAAATGCCACGCAAAATGGAAATGGCATCCTGCTGCACTTTTTTCTTTTTCTTCAGTTCCTCCAACCGCTGCTTTTCGGCTTCGGTCAGGTCCTTTTTCTTCTTTTTTTCAAGTTTTTCTTTTTCCTCGTATTCCTCGCCAGTCAGCCCCTGAGCGTTGACATCAATGCTGCCGGCACTGCCGATGGCCTTGGTTTGCCCGATAATACCTTTCAGATTGTCGAAATCCTTTACAGCTACTTCGTCGAGTTTCAAGAGTTCGTCGGTGTAAAGATAACCGTCCTCAAAACCATTGCGCACCACACGCTCTACGTAAGCCTTTTTCAGCTGCTCCATCATTTTGTTCACATCGTAAGGCTTCATGACGCTACCTTCCAAACCAATGACCGGACAGAAATTCAGAAAATCGCCCAACGCCTGTCGCTGACTTTCGGTGGTTTTTCCGGCCTTGCCCGATACGCGCGGCACTGTGGCCAGCACTTGCAGGGTGCGGTCGGGGGCAAAATCGAACACGTAGCAGTCCTCCTTCACAAGGCCATTGGCCGAATAGGGCGTTTGCACACGGAAAATGGTTTGCATATAGGACGATGCAGCCGTGTTGAACGAGCCGGCCAGCATCAACACGCCCATCCACTGCGGCACGCTGACCCCGGTGGTGAGTCGGCCACACGACAGGGTGATGGTGCCGAATGTGGCTTCGTCTATGGCTTTGTTCACCTTTTTCAAGGCTTCGTCGCGGTCTTCTTCCTCGTCGCCGTCGCCAGCCACGTTCACAATGCTGAATTTTCCGAACACGGGGTGCTCCTTGAGCATGGCTGAAAGGGCTTTGGCGGCCTTTACGCCTGGCAGCATCCACAGGGTGTGACGGAATATGCTGCGGTAGTGCGCATTGGCAAAGGGATACATGCTTTCGGGGTCTTCCTTCGTGAGCAGGTCAAGGAAGCGGCGCACTTCGGCATGGTGCAAAAACGAGCCACTGTCGGTGGTGCGAAAAAACTCCCTGAAATTAAAAGCTATGTCCTCGTCGACAAAATCGTGCATGAGTCGGCCAAGGTCGTAGGTATAGATGTTCATCCGGGGCAAACAGGCGTAGGGGTTAGGGTCGCCAAAGTGGTTTTTGTCCCATTCCTGTTTGGCGCGTTGCTCCATGGTGTAGTCCCAGGTAAACATTTCCTCCTCGACAATGTCGTCCATGAGGTTGAAGGCAGTGCCGGTGAGCTGCAAAATCTTGGTCGACTTTTTGGTGAGTTCGCTAATAACAGCTTGGCCCAGTTCGGTTTGGGTGCCTTCGTGGGCTTCGTCGATGATGATTAGCTCCCAGGGCGTGGCAAAAAGGCTGTCGTTTTTGTCGAACTTTCCTCCCACCGTTTCCGAACCTCGAAGGTCCTGAATGGAAGCAAAGTACACGTAGTGCAGGCCTTCGGTTTGGTGTCGATGTTCCAAATTGTCGAACGTCGAACCGATGTTTTTTGACCCGTAGGCGTATTGGGGGCTGTCGTAAAAAATTTTGTCAAAGTCGTCGTACCATCCTTTATCAACCACAGGGCGATGCGTCAGTATCAAGGTGCGCTCGAACTTCATAGTCTTTATCACCTGAAGCGCCGAGAGGGTTTTGCCAAAACGCATTTTGGCATTCCAAAGCATGCTGCGCGTTTTGCCGGCCGCTTTTTTGTAGAGTTTCACCGTTTTGTCGATGGCCTCAGCCTGTTCGGGCCTAAATTCGATGGGTGAACGATGCATGGTTTTTTGGCCGGGTGTGAGCGATTCGTGCCCTTGCTTTACGGCAGCAATGGCCAGTTTGGCGGTTTCGAGGTCGGTGATGAACCATTCCTTTCCGCCCTTATTGATGTGTTTGAACTCCTTTCGCTGAATGCCGCTGCGCTTCAACACTTCGTGTACGTCTTTGTCGTTGAACCCGATGGTGCGCGAACCGCGACGATACGAGGCTGTTTCGGTGTAAAGCAGTTCGTAGGCTATGCCGGCTGTAGTGGTGTACTGATCGATACGATTGCGTGCGGCTTGGTTGAGCACCTTACTGTTGGGAGGTATGGTGGTGATGTCAACCTCGTCGGGGTCGACATCGATGGTGGCTTCGCCTATTTTCAAGCAATCGCGGTGTGCTTCGTCGCTGATGCGAAACACATAAATCAGCTTGGATTTCAGTTCTTCGAAATATTTAATTTTCATGCGTAATTAGTTTGTAAGGTCGATGAAGCGGATTCGTTTTCCTTTTTTACCAGTGGCTTTGTCAACCGCCTGCCAATCCTTGATGAGGCAGTAAGTGCCTGTGTGCTTGTTCAAATTGTTGGTTGCACAGCCCTCACAAGGTTCGCGTTTTTCAATTCGGCCTTCCAAAAGGTCGTAGTCCTCAGTGACACGGTCAATGCAGGTGCCAGGCACCACGCCTTTCAAGCCATCCATTTGCCACACATTCCACGAAATGATGTAGGCAATGTAGGTGATGGATTTAACCAGGGGGTTCTTGCCAAATTTGTGGCGGTAATGTTCGATGAACGAAAACAGCAGGGCTTCGCGGGCCAAGAGCAGGTTATCGCCCTGCCATTCGTAGGCATAAATGCTTTTATAGGCTTCCTGTGCAGCCTTCAGCCATTCGCCCGAAGTCGCGGTGTTTTCGCTAATGATGCGGAGCTTGCGGTCGAGCAAGCCTATGCGTCGGTCAACAGGGATAAAGCAACCGGTGGTGGTGTCGTAACGGCTGACCAAATAGGGTGCTTCGCCGCAGGTTATTTCCATACGGATATCGTGTACATAGTCCTTCCACGTTTTACCCTCGGGAAAGGTTATCTTAGCCTCGTTTACTTTCCAGGTGTGCTGACCATCAGGGGTTGTGAGTTCCCGGTTGAACACATCTTTTCTTCCGAACCACGCTTCGTCGATAAGGTTGTTCTGTGCATTGCAAATCCACGACGGCGTGAACACTTCGGCCATTTCGCGCGAACGCATGGTTTGAGTGTCCCTGTGCTTCATGACACGGGGCATGATGACCAATCCGTTCTGTCCGGTAATGAGTTTAGGAAGTATGGGCGAACGGTATTCATAGCCGGGACCAAGATGCTCGTAATCGCTGGTGGCCCAAAATATATTACGCTGTTCCTCCTCGCTGCTCATTGTATGGTCTTTGAGCAGCGTGTTCAGCAAATCGGGCGAAAGAGCCATGAGTTGGTTCTCTTGTATGTCTATGCTGTCGGTTGTTTCCTCCATCATCTTCTGTCTATTATAAGGGAATGAAAAAGTACGCTGTGCCTGTCACACGACGAAGTTGTAAAGTCAATCAGTAAGTAGGTGTTCAAAATTATTTTATATAATTCTATCGAAGTATTTTTACTTTGA
>Susan_p2__coassemble_698_pt1 | contig 23532 bp, 17 predicted proteins | sample Susan_p2__metabat2_high_PE_040 | metagenome-assembled genome bin Susan_p2 | reverse complement strand
AAAAGCGCTATCATCCCCTGCCTAAAGACAGGGGAATTCCCGCTTAATTCTTAAACAGTTTCTTCGTTTTCTATTCTCTTTTCAAGCAGGCTTCGGCCTGTCAACACACACCTCACACATCTGTTATGCAAATACTCCTTTCCTGTGCCAAAACAATGGGACATACTTTGCCGGTTTATGCGCCGATGCCTACGTTGCCCCGCTTTGCCGGCGAGGCCGACGAGGCTGTCAGGATGCTGATGCAGCTTTCGCCCGACGAAGTGGGAAAAATGCTGAAGGTGAACGGACAGATTGCGGCTGAAAACGTGCAACGCTACGCTGAATACTTTGCCAACGAAACGCTGAGTGTTCCGGCCTTGCTGGCCTATACGGGCATTGTGTTCAAACAAATCGGAGCTGCCGATTTCAGCGAAACGGACTGGCACTTTGCCGCTTCGCACCTGTTTATCACTTCTTTCCTTTACGGACTGCTCCGCCCCACTGATACCATCAGGCCTTACCGCCTGGAGGGCAATGCGCGCTTGCCTTACCCCGACGGCCCGACGCGCTTTGAACACTGGCAGGACTTGCTGACCGACGTGCTGATTGAGGAAACAAAGCGCGACGACGGGATGCTGGTGAACCTGGCGAGTGCCGAAATGAAGCGACTGTTCAAATGGTCGCGCGTGAAACGCGAACTGAAGGTACTGACGCCCGATTTCAAAACCATCGAGGGCGACAAGGAGCGGAGCGTGGTGGTGTACACCAAAATGTGCCGGGGACAAATGACGCGGTTCATACTGAAAAACCACCTGACGGACTGCACGGAGCTGATGGCCTTTGAGCCGGATGTGGCAGAGGCGGCAGTGGTGACGAAGTGGGAATAGACAACAACGAGGGGATAATCGGGGCTAAGTTTCATTTTTTTCTTTTTTCCGCTTATGAAAAATCTTCGGTTTTTAATGTGTTTCGTGGTATGGCTGACTGCTGCAGCAGTTTGGGCTGACGAGGTGACAAACAGTTTGCCCCAAAGCCTCAGCCGGGTAACGCTGCTTGCCAACTTGAAGGCGGGCGACTACTACGCGGTGCTGAAAAACATGAATAAGGAGAACTACGAGCTGCTGGGCACGCACTATGCTTTCAAAGAAAAGGGCTGCATGGCGGCCGGAAAGCGCGCAGAACCGACAGATAAACTGGAGGCAAGTATGATGGTGAAAACTGCGAAGGAACTGTGGCAGCTTACCGTGAACGACAACGGACGGGTGATGCTGCGCAACGCGGAAACGGGACGCTATTTGGGAAGGGAGGCCAAGAACAGCGAGAGTCTGACCTTGCACGAGGTGCCGTCGGCGCTCTGCGAATGGGAACTGCGCGAAAGGGATAACGGCAGTTTCGACCTGGCTGTTGCGGGTACGAACCGGGTGCTTGAATACGGCTACCGAAGCGGAAAGGATGTGTTCAGCCTTTACGCGCAAAGTAGGCAGAAGGGCTTATGGCTGTACAGGCTGCCTACGCATTATGCCGACATCGAGGGTGAAGCTGCGGTGCCGGCCGATGGTTGCCGGGTGGCACTGTGCAACGCAGGCTGGGTGCGCTCGGCCGACGGTAAGGCTCTCAACACCGAGCATTACCGACTGACCGACGGCACGCTGGCTGAAATGCCGGGAGTGCAGGGGCTGACTTGCGAACGCTTGAACGAAACCGACTTTGCGCTGCGCGACGAGGGGGGAAGATTCCTGAACTACGCGCTACAAATGGGCAGCGAACGCTGCATTTGGCGGGTGGTGAACGGACAGGTGCGTACGGCTGAAGCAAAGGCGCGTTTCCTGTGTTTCGATGCGCAAACCAAACGGTGGTTCGTCGCGAACGAAGAGGTAGCGCAAACGACGGCTTTGTTTGCAACGGTGGCTCCGGCGGCGGCAATGAGCGTCGATGACGAGGGCATTTGCCGTTTGTCGGGGGGATGGGGTGCCGATGCATTGGCTGCCCTTGATTGCGAACGGGTGAACGTGCTGGACCTAACGGAGGCGGTGCTTCCGCGCAAGGCGCGGGGCTTCGAACGGCTGCCGGCCGAAAGGAATGTGCCGGTGTTTGTCAGAGAGGCCGACGGAGAGATGGCCAAGGCTATATGGCCGTTTGTTATTGGCTGCGGTGCAACGAACCGACTCTTGACGCGCTACGAATTGAAGGACCGAGGCGGCTTTGTGACGCACCGTTCTTTCAGTGCCGATGCGGGCATGCTGTCGTACCGTCGTAAGGGGCCGAACGTGGCTTCGTGGCAAACGGTGTGTCTGCCTTTCGAGGTGGACAACCCGGGCATGCAGGTGGCTGAACTGACTGATTTCAGCAACGGGGTGCTGTCCTTCGGGCTGGTAAAACGCCTGAAGGCGGGGGTGGCATACATTGTGTATGCTTCGGCCGATTTGTATTGGCGCAACGCTGCGTGTACGGTGGTTGCTACGGCACAGTCGGGCAGGCTGCAGGGGTGTTTCACTCCGTGGATGGCTGCCGAGGGGGCTGCGTCTGCTTACTTGCTGCTACCGGAACAGAATGCTTTTGCAATGGCTCCGGGGGGTAGCACTTTGCCGCCTTTCCGCGCATTTCTGCGTGCGGACCAAACAAAGGGGCTGAAGAGGGCGCAGAAATTGCTGCGATTCAAAATTCCGAAATAACGAACTCGATGAAAGCAGAAGAGGGATTGACCCTGACACTGACCGGACAAAAGCGATATGGGCACTGACCGGAAACGGAGGAAGCTGTGGACATCGAGAATGGTTTCTAACTGATTTCAACGAACACGACTGATGATTATGAAAAAATACTTACACTCCACCTTACACGGCAAAAGCTCGTGTGGAACTTCGACGGACGAGGGCGAATGGGCGCAGAATCCGGATTTCGAAAATGCGCGACTGATTGGATATTTCCGCATTGCGCGACTGAAATTCCTGTCTTTTTCGGGCTTGTTTGGCTTGGGCGTGATATGGTTCGGGCTGATGTATCTGCTTCACATGGATGAGGGCATACGCACTTTCGATTTGCTGAAAATTGCGTTGCTGCTGATGATGGGTTGTTTGGCGCACTTGTGCTGGCGTGCCATGCTGGTGGTTGAAAAAGCGCTGATTCTGCGACAGGGCGACGCGGCACCGAGGGTGAAACACGCCATTTGCTTTTGCCACCTTTCGTCGTTCATGGTGTCGCTGTTGGCGGCAGTGGCGGTGTATGGTTGGCTGTCGGGCAAGGAACTTACGCTGTGGGCTATGTTTGTGGCGCCTACGGTGTTTGTGGCGGTGTTCAAGGTGCTGATGATTGAGCATACAAAGCGCATTCTGCAATGGTTCGACAGTGAGTCGGGGCAGATTATTTATCCGCTGAATGAACGCAAGGGACTTTCGCAAAAGTCGCACCGCATCATCTCGACTATTTATTGGTTCTTCGTTTTTACTTACGTGCTGGTGGGCATCGTGCTGTATAACCTTTGGTAAAACCTTTGATAACTTTGCGCTCCGTCATCGGCTTTTATAGCCCTTTGTCACGCGTTTCCATAGCCCTTATCACGCGTTTCCATAGCCCTTATCACGCGCTTCCATAGCCCTTTATCACACGCTTCCATAGCCCTTTATCACACGCTTTCATAACCCTTTATCACACGCTTTCATAACCTCTTGTCATAGGCTTTCATAACCTTTTGTCATAGGCTTCCAGCACCTCTTGTCATAAGCTTTCAGCACCTCCTGCGCACAGTCACAGTGCGGCTGCTTACACAGAAAGAAAGCGGTTAGTGGATTATCCAGTTCACTAACCGCTTTCTTTTTATTTGTTTGCGCCATTCTCGAATCAATGCCAATTCTCGTCATTAACAATTTCTCTAACAAATGCAAAATTCAGTACTCCCCTCATGCGTTTGCAGCAGGGCGGAATACTTGTGCGCGTTTCCGCATTTGTGGTGATCTTGAAAGCATTGATTTTCAGCGATTCCGCGCTTCTTCAAACTAGCTCGGAACTATTTTCAACTAGCTCGGAACTAATTCACACTAGCTCGGAACTAATTTGCACTAGCTCGGAACTAATTTGCACAAGTTCGGAGGTAATTTCAAAGAAAAGCCGGTTAGTAACGCAGGCACTTGGAAGGAGATGAAAAACATTGGATTGTTTTTAACAGATATTTACCCACATCACTGCTTACGGTTTAACATTTTTCTAAATCAGCGAAAATGATTTTGAATACTCACTGATAGCCTATTGATGGGCATTTTATAACTGAAAATAGACTGAGCGGATATTGATTTTGGTGAAACTTGGGGCGGCGATAAGGGCAAAAAAAAATCCTTGCAGCTGTTCAAAAACTTGAACGCTGCAAGGATTCTTATCAGTCGTGTAAGTGAATTGCCGTGGAGCTTTGCCTGGCCTTTTAGCTTGCGCTTAAGGGGGCGCGGCTGCGGCAATCAACCGTTTATTCGTTTTCAGCTTCTTTAGCTGCCTGGGCTTTTTCCCATTCCTGACGGTCGGCAACTACGATGCGATTGAACTCGCGCAAACCGGTACCGGCGGGGATGAGATGACCGCAGATTACGTTTTCCTTCATACCTTCGAGGTAGTCGACCTTACCGCTGATGGCAGCTTCGTTGAGCACCTTGGTGGTTTCCTGGAAGGATGCGGCCGACATGAAGCTCTTGGTTTGCAGAGCGGCACGGGTGATACCCTGAAGAATCTGGGTAGAGGTGGCGGCCACGGCATCGCGTACCTTGACGAGCTTGAGGTCACGGCGCTTGAGCTGTGAGTTTTCGTCGCGGAGCTTGCGGGCGGTTACAATCATACCCTTCTTCATGGTTTCGCTGTCGCCAGCGTCAACCACAACTTTCTTACCCCAGATGCGGTCGTTCTCTTCGGCAAAGTCGAGCTTGTCGACAATTTGCTGTTCGAGGAAGCGGGTATCGCCGGGTTCGTTGATCTGTACCTTGCGCATCATCTGACGTACAATCACTTCGAAGTGCTTGTCGTTGATCTTTACACCCTGCAAACGGTAAACGTCCTGTACTTCGTTAACAATGTATTCCTGTACGGCGGTGGGACCCTTGATGGCGAGGATGTCGCCGGGGGTGATTGAACCGTCGGACAGAGGAGTACCGGCACGAACGTAGTCGTTTTCCTGAACCAGAATCTGCTTTGACAGGGGTACGAGGTACTTCTTAACTTCGCCCAATTTTGAGGTGACAATGATTTCGCGGTGCCCACGTTTTACGTTACCCATTGAAATTTCACCGTCGATTTCGCTAACCACAGCGGGGTTGCTCGGGTTGCGGGCTTCGAACAGCTCGGTTACACGGGGGAGACCACCGGTGATGTCACCGGCTTTACCTACGACACGAGGAATCTTGATGAGGACTTCACCGGCTGCCAACTTCTGTCCGTCTTCGACCACGATGTGACCGTTGATGGGGAAGCTGTAGGTGCGGAGCACTTCGCCGTCGTCGCCAATGATGTGTGCGGTGGGCACGTGGCTCTTGTCTTTCGACTCGATTACGATGCGTTCGCGCAAACCGGTGGCTTCGTCTTCTTCAACACGGTAGCTGATACCTTCGGTTACGTTTTCGAACTGGATGGTACCTGCATTTTCGGTTACGATTACGGCGTTGAAGGGGTCCCACTTGGCAATTACGGTGCCCTTTTCTACCTTCTGACGGTCGTCAACATAGATGACTGAACCGTAGGGTACGTTCTGGGTCGAAAGGATGATGCCGGTGTTTTCGTCGATAAAGCGTACTTCGGCCAGACGACCTACAACCACCTTACCGGGGTTCTCGGGATTGTCTGAGGCGTTGTCGGCTCCGGGAAGGAGGTCAACGGTACGGAGTTCTTCGAATTCAACGCGGCAGTCGCTCTTGGCAACGATGGTGGCGTTGGCTGCGGCATTCGATGCAATACCACCGGCGTGGAAGGTACGGAGTGTAAGCTGCGTACCAGGCTCACCAATTGACTGGGCGGCAATCACACCGACGGCTTCGCCCTTCTGTACCATGCGGCTGGTGGCGAGGTTGCGGCCGTAGCACTTCATGCAGACACCGTGCTTGCTTTCGCAGGTGAGCACTGAACGAATTTCAACGCTTTCGATGGGCGATGCTTCGATTTCGGCTGCAATGGCTTCGGTAATTTCCTCACCGGCTGCAATGATGAGCTTGCCAGTGGTGGGGTGTATGATGTCGTGAACAGACACACGGCCCAAAATACGCTCGCTGAGTGAAGAGATGATTTCGTCACCATCCTTCAATGCGGTGCAAACGAGGCCGCGGAGGGTTCCACAGTCTTCTTCAGTAATGATTACGTCGTGCGAAACGTCGACCAAACGACGGGTAAGGTAACCGGCGTCGGCCGTCTTCAGTGCGGTATCGGCCAAACCCTTACGTGCACCGTGGGTTGAGATAAAGTACTCAAGCACGGACATACCTTCCTTAAAGTTAGAAAGAATCGGGTTTTCGATAATCTGGGCACCTTCGGCACCTGCTTTCTGAGGCTTGGCCATCAAACCACGCATACCGGCAAGCTGGGCAATCTGATCGGCCGAACCACGGGCTCCTGAGTCGAGCATCATGAACACGGCGTTGAAACCTTGGTCGGCTTCGGTCATCTGCTTCATGAGGGTCTTCTTCAGGTCGGTGTTGACGTGGGTCCAGGTATCAATTACTTGGTTGTAACGTTCGTTGTCGGTGATGAAACCCATGTTATAGTTCATGGTAATCTGATCGATTTCATCATTACCGCGCTTCACGATGTCTTTCTTCTCGGTGGGGATGATAATATCGTCGAGGTTGAACGACAAACCACCTTCGTAGGCCTTACGATAACCGAGGTTCTTGATACCGTCGAGGAATTCGCAGGCACGGGCCATACCCACGGTCTTGATAACGAGGGTGATGACGTCGCGGAGTGACTTCTTCGAAATTACCTTGTTAACGTAACCGCATTCGTAAGGAATGATTTCGTTGACAATAACACGACCTACTGAGGTTTCAACCAGGTGCTTGCACATTTGTCCGGCTTCGTTGACGTCGTCAACCATTACCTTGACGGGAGCGTGTACGTCGACGCGCTTTTCGTTGAAGGCGATGAGGGCTTCTTCGGGTCCGTAGAAGGTGAGGCCGGTTCCCTTTGCTCCGGGACGGAGCTTGGTGATATAGTACAAACCGAGCACCATATCCTGTGAGGGCACGGTGATAGGTGCACCGTTGGCGGGGTTCAGAATGTTGTGGCTCTGGAGCATGAGCATCTGGGCTTCGAGCACGGCTTCATTACCCAAAGGAAGGTGAACGGCCATCTGGTCACCGTCGAAGTCGGCGTTGAACGCGGTACATGCCAACGGGTGGAGCTGAATGGCTTTACCTTCAATCATCTTGGGCTGGAAGGCCTGAATACCCAAACGGTGAAGGGTCGGTGCACGGTTGAGCAACACGGGGTGACCCATCATGACGTGCTCAAGGATGTCCCAGATAACGGGCTCGCGACGGTCGACAATCTTCTTGGCGCTCTTTACCGTCTTCACAATGCCGCGCTCAATGAGCTTGCGGATGATGAACGGCTTGTAAAGCTCGGCGGCCATGAGCTTAGGCAGACCGCACTCGCCCATCTTAAGTTCGGGACCTACAACGATTACCGAACGGGCTGAGTAGTCGACACGCTTACCGAGAAGGTTCTGACGGAAACGGCCTTGCTTACCCTTGAGTGAGTCTGAAAGTGACTTGAGCGGACGGTTGCTGTCGCTCTTTACGGCTGAACTCTTGCGTGAGTTGTCGAAAAGGCTGTCAACTGACTCCTGAAGCATACGTTTTTCGTTACGCAGAATCACTTCGGGGGCCTTGATTTCGAGCAGTCGCTTCAAACGGTTGTTGCGGATGAGAACGCGACGGTAAAGGTCGTTCAAGTCGGAGGTGGCGAAACGTCCACCATCCAGGGGTACGAGCGGACGCAAATCGGGCGGAGTGACGGGGATTACCTTCATAATCATCCACTCGGGCTTGTTGCGTTCGCGGCTTGAACGGAACGATTCTACTACCTGCAAACGCTTGAGGGCTTCGTTCTTGCGCTGTACAGACGAGTCGCTGTTGGCGCGGTCGCGAAGTTCGTACGACAGGGCATCGAGGTCGATGCGGGTGAGCAGGTCGTAAATGGCCTCGGCACCCATTTTGGCGATAAACTTATTGGGGTCAGAGTCCTCGAGGTACTGGTTTTCCTTCGGCAAACGCTTGAGGCAATCCAGGTATTCGTCCTCGGTGAGGAGGTCGTTCTGCGCAAAGTCTTCGGCCAAAGGTCCGGGCTGAATAACTACGTAACGCTCGTAATATATAATGCTGTCGAGTTTCTTGGTCGGAATACCGAGCAGGTAACCCATTTTGTTGGGCAACGAACGGAAATACCAGATGTGTGCAACGGGCACTACAAGCTGAATATGTCCGGCACGCTCGCGGCGTACTTTCTTTTCGGTTACTTCAACACCGCAACGGTTGCAGACGATGCCTTTGTAACGGATGCGCTTGTACTTTCCGCAGTGGCATTCGTAGTCCTTGGTCGGACCGAAAATGCGTTCGCAGAACAAGCCGTCACGCTCGGGTTTATAGGTTCGGTAGTTGATTGTTTCGGGCTTCAACACCTCGCCATACGAATTAGCCATGATTTCCTCAGGTGAGGCCAAACCGATGGTTATTTTCGTAAAGTTACTCTTTATCTTATTATCTCTTTTAAATGCCATGTTCTAAGGAATGAAAAGATGATGGGAGTGATTATTAGAATCTGAATGATTTTTCCCAGACTCTGAAGTCGGGACATGCTCTGCGGCTCTGGTTTGAAATTTCCTCCCTTTGTTTCCCGCCCTGGTTCGGCAACATGACCTAACCGCAGTACGGAAAACAAATGGGAAGATAACCTTTATATGCCGGAAAAGCATTCATACAGTTTCTTAGTCGAGCGTGATGCTCAAGCCCAGACCGCGCAATTCGTGCAGGAGCACGTTGAGCGATTCGGGGATACCCGGAGTAGGCATAGTGTCGCCCTTGACAATAGCCTCGTAAGCTTTGGCACGGCCGGTAACGTCGTCGGACTTGATGGTGAGGATTTCCTGGAGTACGTGCGAAGCACCGAATGCCTCGATTGCCCAGACCTCCATTTCTCCGAAACGCTGACCACCAAACTGTGCCTTACCACCGAGAGGCTGCTGCGTAATGAGCGAGTACGGACCAATAGAACGTGCGTGCATCTTGTCTTCAACCATGTGGCCGAGTTTCAACATGTAAGTCACACCCACCGTTGCCTTCTGGTCGAACGGTTCACCCGTTCCACCATCATAAAGCTGCGTTGAACAGTAGCGGGGCAAGCCTGCCTTGTCGGTCCATTCGCAGAGGTCTTCAAGTTTGGCACCATCGAAAATAGGTGTGGCAAACTTAACGCCCAACTTGCGACCGGCAGCACCGAGTACGGCCTCGAAAATCTGACCGAGGTTCATACGCGAAGGCACACCCAGCGGGTTCAGTACGATGTCGACCGGCGTACCATCCTCGAGGAACGGCATGTCTTCCTGACGCACAATCTTCGACACGATACCCTTGTTACCGTGGCGACCTGCCATCTTATCGCCGACACCAATCTTACGCTTCTTGGCAATGTAAACCTTGGCCTGCTGAATGATACCAGAAGGAAGGTCGTCACCAATGGTCAACGCAAACTTCTTACGCTTCAGAATGGCATCGAGTTGGTTGAACTTCTTCAAGTAGTTGATAACGAGCTGACGGATGAGCTTGTTGGTGTGCTCGTCTTCCGTCCAACCGCGGAGTTCAACAGCCGTGTAATCAAGTGCTGCCAACATCGGACGGGTAAACGTAGCGCCCTTGGCAATGAGCTCTGAGCCTACATTGTCCTTCACGCCGAGCGACGTTTTCTCGTCGCAAAGCGTAAGCAGTTTGTCGAGCAGAATGGTCTTCAATTCACCCGTTTCGCGGTCGAACTCTTCGTCGAGCTTCTGCAAGGTAATCTTGTCAGCAGCCTTCGAGCTACGCGATTTCTGTACGCGGGCAAACAAGCGCTTGTTGATAACCACACCGGCCAGCGAGGGATTTGCCTTGAGCGAAGCATCCTTCACGTCACCAGCCTTGTCACCAAAGATGGCACGCAGAAGTTTTTCTTCGGGCGTCGGATCGCTTTCGCCCTTCGGCGTAATTTTACCAATCATGATATCGCCCGGTGCGATACGCGCACCAATACGCACAATACCATTTTCATCCAAATCCTTCGTAGCATCTTCGCTTACGTTGGGGATGTCGTTGGTAAATTCTTCCATACCACGCTTCGTTTCACGCACTTCAAGCGAGAACTCATCCACGTGAACAGAAGTAAGGATATCATCACGTACAATACGCTCATTCAATACGATAGCATCCTCATAGTTGTAACCCTTCCAAGGCATGTAAGCCACGAGGAGGTTACGGCCAAGAGCCAACTCACCGTTTTCGGTAGCATAACCCTCAGTAAGGATGTCACCCTTCTTCACAATCTGACCTGCATCGCAAATCGGACGGAGGTCAATGGTCATATTCTGGTTCGTACGGCGGAACTTGGGAATCTGGTATTCCTTTACGTTCGAATCGAAGCTAACAAACTCTTCATCTTCAGAACGGTCGTAAGCAATACGGATGGTAGTAGCATCTACATATTCAATCACACCATCACCTTCTGCCGTAATCATCGTACGTGAATCTTCGCAAACCTGCTTTTCGATACCCGTACCTACGATAGGTGCTTCACTGCGGATAAGGGGAACTGCCTGACGCATCATGTTCGATCCCATCAACGCACGGTGAGCATCGTCGTGCTCAAGGAAGGGAATCAGTGAAGCTGCGATTGAAGCAATCTGCTGCGGAGCCACGTCCATGAGTTCAACCTCTGAAGGGGGAACCACAGGATAATCGGCATCCTGACGGCACTTCACTTTATCGCGGATAAACGTACCATCGTCATTCAGCGGAGCATTACCCTGACCGATAATCTTACCCTCTTCTTCTTCAGCAGAAAGGTAAACAACATTTTCGTTGTTCAGGTTTACAACCGAATTCTCAACCTTACGGTACGGAGTTTCGATGAAACCGAGGTCATCAATCTTCGCATACACACAAAGCGAAGAAATCAAACCAATGTTCGGACCTTCAGGCGACTCGATAGGACACAAACGACCATAGTGCGTGTAGTGTACGTCTCGCACCTCGAAACCGGCACGTTCACGCGACAGACCGCCAGGACCTAAGGCTGACAAACGACGCTTGTGCGTAACCTCAGCCAAGGGGTTCGTCTGGTCCATGAACTGCGACAGGGCATTCGTACCGAAGAACGAGTTGATCACGCTCGAGATAGTCTTAGCATTGATCAAATCCGTCGGCGTAAACACTTCGTTGTCACGCACGTTCATACGTTCACGAATCGTACGGCTCATACGTGCCAAACCGATTGAGAACTGGTTCGAGAGCTGTTCGCCCACCGTACGTACGCGACGGTTACTCAAGTGGTCAATATCATCGACAGTAGCCTTAGAGTTGATCAACTCAACCAAGTACTGGATAATCTCGATGATATCTTCGCGAGTCAACACGCGCACATCCATATCCGTTGAAAGATTCAACTTCTTATTGATACGGTAACGACCAACCTCGCCCAAGTCATAACGCTTTTCAGAGAAGAAAAGGTTGTTGATAACTTCGCGAGCCGAAGCATCATCAGCAGGGTCAGAGTTACGCAGCTGACGGTAGATAAACGTTACAGCTTCCTTTTCCGACTTCGAGGGGTCCTTTTGCAACGTATTGAAGATGATAGAGTAATCAGAAGAAGAAGCCTCCTCCTTGTGAATCAGAATGCTCTGTTCACCCGAGTTAATGATTTGTTCAATGTGCTCTTCCTCAATCACCGTTTCGCGCTCAAGCACAATTTCAATACGTTCAATAGAAACTACTTCACCGGTATCCTCATCAACGAAGTCTTCGAGCGTACTCTTCAGCACACGGGCAGCCAACTTGCGGCCGATAACATTCTTCAGATTCGTTTTGTTCACCTTGATTTCCTCGGCGAGCTTGAAAATCTGCAAAATGTCCTTATCCGTGTCATAACCGATGGCACGCAACAAAGTAGTTACGGGCAACTTTTTCTTACGGTCGATGTAAGCATACATCACATTGTTGATGTCCGTAGCAAATTCGATCCACGAACCCTTGAACGGGATGATACGTGCAGAATAAAGCTGCGTACCGTTAGCGTGGATACTTGAACCGAAGAATACACCGGGCGAACGGTGAAGCTGCGAAACAACTACACGCTCAGCACCGTTGATAATAAACGTACCGTTGCTTGTCATGTAAGGAATCGTACCCAGGAACACATCCTGTACGACGGTATCGAAATCCTCATGATCAGGGTCCGTACAATAAAGTTTGAGTTTTGCCTTGAGGGGCACACAGTAAGTCAATCCGCGCTCCAGACATTCCTGAATGCTGTAACGAGGTTCATCGATATAGTAGTCGATAAACTCTAATACAAAGTTGTTGCGAGTATCAGCGATAGGGAAGTTCTCAGCAAAAACTTTGTACAGACCGTCGTTCTTACGCAATTCACTGGGCGTGTCGAGCTGCAGAAAATCTTGGAAAGACTTTAACTGAACGTCCAAGAAATCGGGATAAGGCATCGGATTCTTTACGGACGCGAAGTTTACACGTTGGTTTATTACTCTGGAAGACATTCGTTCGTATTGTTGGGGATAAACAATGGTTTAAAAGATTGTAAGTCTAAAGTCAACAAGTAAAATGAAACTTAAACTTATCAACCTATAAACTAAATGTTCTAAAATCTTAGCCACATTACGCGCAAATAGCCCGGCCGAGTATGAGTCGGCGGGCAAAATAACAATCGCAATAACACGCAAACACCGGCAAGTCGCATAAACAAGGCGCATCAGCCCTAAAAAGAGGCGATAAAATGCTGAAATTCAGCATAAAACCGGCATTTTCAATGTATCGAGAATGAGCTAAGACATATAGACGCAAAAAGGTTATGAACCCTCTACCAGAGGATCCATAACCGACTCCTTATATAAGGATTTTATTAGGCGAGTTCTACTTCAGCACCAGCTTCTTCGAGAGCCTTCTTGAGTGCTTCAGCTTCTTCCTTGGCAACGCCTTCCTTAACCTTGCTAGGAGCACCGTCTACGATGTCCTTAGCTTCCTTCAGGCCAAGACCGCAGTGTTCCTTAACAGCCTTAACAACCTGGAGCTTAGCGGCACCAGCGCTCTTAAGAACTACGTCGAAAGAGGTCTTCTCCTCAGCAGCAGCAGCGGCACCGGGAGCAGCAGCAGCAACAGCAACAGCTGCAGCAGCGGGTTCAATTCCGTACTCTTCCTTGAGGACATTTGCCAACTCGTTAACTTCCTTCACTGTCAAATTTACCAATTCTTCAGCGATAGCTTTGATATCTGCCATTTGTGTAATGTATTTTTTTGTTTTGTTTCTAAGTTAATTGTAGGGTTCGGTGTCTGGACCAATTTAAATTATTCGGGACGTTCGCCCAAAGTCTTAAGCACACCGTGAATAGTCTGTCCTGCGCCTTGGAGGGCAGAGATAACATTCTTTGCAGGAGACTGGAGAAGAGCAACGATTTCGGCGATAACCTCGTTCTTGCTCTTGATAGCGCAAAGGGTCTCGAGCTGGTCGGCACCTACATAGAAGCCTTCCTCAGCATAAGCAGCCTTTAAGCCGGGGATACCATCTTTGCTAACTTCCTTGATCAATTTAGCGGGAGCGTTAGCAGTCTGGCAGAAGAATACTGCAGTTGTACCTTTCAAGCAGCCATAGAGAGGAGAGTAATCAATCTCTGAAGCTTCGAAAGCCTTGTGCAGCAGGGTGTTCTTAACAACTACCATCTTGATTTCAGCGCCGAAGCACTTGCGACGGAGAGCAGAAGTAGCTTCTGCGTTCATGCCCGTTACGTCAACGAGGTAGAAGTGTGCATATTCCTTGAGTTTCTCACCGAGTTGCTCGATGATGATAGCTTTATCTTCCTTCTTCATATTCGCAAATTAGTTTAGATTTCTTCTACTGATTTAGGATCAATCTTGATACCCTTGCTCATGGTAGAGGAAAGATAAATACTCTTGATATATGTACCCTTAGCAGCCGTCGGTTTCAGTTTGATGATGGTAGCGATGAATTCCTTAGCATTACCGAAGATTTGTTCGGGAGTGAAAGAAACCTTACCAATTGAAGTATGAACGATACCGGTCTTGTCAACCTTGAAATCGATCTTACCCTGCTTAACCTCACGGACAGCCTTAGCAACGTCCATAGTAACAGTACCACTCTTAGGATTAGGCATCAATCCGCGGGGACCGAGCACACGACCCAGGGCACCAATCTTACCCATGATGGCAGGCATCGTAATGATTACATCGATGTCAGTCCAGCCACCCTTAATTTTCTCGATATATTCATCGAGACCTACATAGTCAGCGCCTGCTTCTTTAGCAGCAGCTTCAGCATCGGGCGTACAGAGGCAGAGAACGCGAACTTGCTTACCAGTACCATTAGGAAGTGACACAACGCCACGAACCATCTGGTTAGCCTTACGCGGGTCAACGCCCAGACGTACGTCAATATCGACAGAAGCATCGAACTTGGTAGTGGTAATTTCCTTTACCAAAGATGCAGCTTCTTTCAACGTGTATGCCTTCCCCGCTTCAATCTTGTCAGCGACCGACTTTTGATTCTTTGTCAGTTTACTCATGTTAGTTGAAGTTTAAATTATTCACAGGGAAAGTCACCCTTTACTGAGATACCCATGCTGCGGGCAGTACCTGCAACCAAACGCATTGCACTTTCAACAGTGAAGCAGTTCAAGTCGGGCATCTTATCTTCTGCAATAGCCTTAACCTGATCCCAAGTAATCTCAGCGATCTTATTACGGTTAGGTGCGGCAGATCCGCTCTTCTTTTTGGCTGCTTCCAGTAGTTGAATTGCCACAGGAGGAGTCTTGACTACGAAAGAGAAAGACTTGTCATTATAGTAAGTAATGACAACCGGTAATACCTTACCAGCCTTGTCCTGAGTTCTGGCGTTGAACTGCTTGCAGAAATCCATGATGTTGATACCCTTAGAACCCAGAGCAGGACCTACGGGAGGTGATGGATTTGCAGCGCCGCCCTTAATCTGTAATTTGATTAATCCAGCAACTTCTTTAGCCATTGTTATTATTTATATTGAATTTAATTTGACGTAGGAATCAAGCACGTAACAAATACCTTATTCCTTTTCTATCTGCATAAAACCGAGGTCCAAGCCAGTATTTCTACCGAAGACCTTAACGACTACAGTGACCTTACGTTTTTCATCGTCCACCTTTTCGATGACACCGCTGAATCCGCTAAAAGGACCATCTGTAACCTTAACACTGTCGCCTACCACGTAAGGTATTTCAAGAACTTGAGGTTCATCCTCCAGCTCATCTACCTTACCAAGAATACGGTTAACCTCACTCTCGCGGAGAGGAGTAGGGTTATCCATGCCGCCCAAAAAGCCCAACACGTTAGGCGTGCTGCGCAACTCATGAACGGTTTCACCAACTAATCGTGCCTCTACAAGAACATAGCCGGGAAGATATAGACGTTCCTTAACAACTTGTTTGTTGCCTTGTACTTGCTTTACCTTCTCGGTAGGAATGAGTACCTGCGAAACATGACCGCCGAGGCGGCCATTCTTAATTTCAGCATCAATATACTCTTTAACCTTTCCTTCTTTACCACTGACGGCGCGAAGCACGTACCATGCCATTTCTGCTGCCATATCAGATTAAATTTGAGGATAGATTAATTGCATGATTGACTCGAATACCGTATCCATAAGGAACACCACGAGTGCTATGACGATGGAAGCTGTGAGCACAACAATCGCGCTGTGAGTCAACTCCTGTCGAGTAGGCCATGTGGTTCTATGAGATAATTCGTCGTATGAATCTTTGCAATATGCAGTGAATTTCTTGAACATACGTTTATCGATTAGCACGGGAAGAGAGGCTCGAACTCCCGACACCTGGTTTTGGAGACCAGTGCTCTACCAACTGAGCTATTCCCGTAAAAATAGGTCTTACCCTGTAGAGTAAGAACCTATTTAGTATTGTATAGGCTTAGCCTAAAGAGATTCGTATTAGTCGAGGATCTCAGTGATCTGACCAGAACCTACCGTACGACCACCTTCACGGATAGCGAAACGGAGACCTACGTTGATAGCAACAGCGTAGATAAGTTCTACAGTAATCTCTACGTTATCACCAGGCATTACCATTTCAGTGCCTTCGGGGAGGTGAATCTCACCGGTGCAGTCCATGGTACGGAGGTAGAACTGAGGACGATACTTGTTGCCGAACGGAGTGTGACGACCACCTTCCTCTTTCTTCAATACGTAGATAGAAGCCTTGAATTTCTTGTGCGGAGTGATTACACCCGGGTGAGTGATAACCATACCACGCTTGATTTCCTGCTTGTCGATACCGCGGAGGAGGAGACCTACATTGTCACCAGCTTCACCCTGATCGAGGAGCTTACGGAACATTTCAACGCCAGTTACAACTGACTTCTTATCTTCACCAAGGCCGAGGATCTGAACTTCATCACCTACCTTAACAACACCGGTTTCAACACGGCCAGTAGCAACAGTACCACGACCAGTGATTGAGAACACGTCTTCAACAGGCATCAAGAAGGGCTTATCCTTATCGCGCTGGGGTTCCTGAATCCAGTTATCAACTGCATTCATGAGTTCCATTACAGAATCTTCCCACTTAGCAACGCCATTGAGAGCACCAAGAGCAGAACCGCGGATGATAGGAGTATCCTCTTCGAAGTTATAAGCTGCAAGGAGTTCGCTCATTTCCATTTCTACGAGCTCGAGCATTTCTTCATCCTCAACCATGTCGCACTTGTTCAAGAACACAACAAGACGAGGAACGTTTACCTGACGAGCGAGAAGGATGTGCTCACGAGTCTGAGGCATAGGACCATCAGTAGCAGCAACTACGATGATAGCACCGTCCATCTGAGCAGCACCAGTAACCATGTTCTTAACGTAGTCGGCGTGACCCGGGCAGTCTACGTGAGCATAGTGACGTTTCTCGGTTTCGTATTCAATGTGAGAGGTATTGATAGTGATACCACGTTCCTTTTCCTCGGGTGCGTTGTCGATCTGATCGAACGACTTAACATCTTCACCGGTGCCGAGCTTTTCGTGGAGCACCTTAGAGATAGCAGCAGTCAAGGTAGTCTTACCGTGGTCAACGTGACCAATAGTACCGATGTTAACATGCGGTTTGGTACGTTCAAATTTCTCTTTAGCCATAGCTGTTTATTTTATTGTTTGAATGAATTTCAGTTCTTCAATCTTCTGTATGAAAACAAAAAGAGAGCTGTTAGCGAGACTTGAACTCGCGACCTCTTCCTTACCAAGGAAGTGCTCTACCGCTGAGCTATAACAGCAAAACAAAATAAGAGAGCGGAAGACGGGGCTCAAACCCGCGACCCCCAGCTTGGAAGGCTAGTGCTCTATCAACTGAGCTACTTCCGCATACCTTTAACAAGGGTGTGGGCAAAGATGGATTCGAACCACCGAAGGCGTAAGCCAGCAGATTTACAGTCTGCCCCATTTGGCCACTCTGGTATTTGCCCGTGTTTCTTTCACACTACCTCACTGAAAAATGTCGTTTAGTAGATGTTTCCTTGAAACGGCTGCAAAGTTAGGCATTATTTCTTTCGCACCAAACATTTTCCCAATTTTTTTTCAAAAAAATGCACTTTTTTCTCCCTCACCCCCTAAAATACCCCTTTTTTACCCCTATTTTTGCACATATTCATCGTTTTTGTGCGTAAAAATTCAAGATTCTTTCTTCAAAGTGCAACATACTGAAAGTTCACTTTCGCACCGTCCGCTCCCCCACCCCACATCGGTTTTTCAGACTGCAACTTCTGCCCTTACTTCGTTTTTTTAAGAAAAACTTCGGAGCAATTCTTACTGCAACCTGCAAAATTTGAATGCTGGATGTGGCGCAAACAGAAAAATCAGGGCACTTTACAGAAAAGCGAGCGCACAAATTGCCATAATCACCAGATTCAAATGCGCGATTTCTGACTTCACATACAAAATTCCTACATACTTTTATGGGCAAAGTGCCGAAAGCCCGCACCTTGCCCACAAAAATAAAGGTATTATGTTTGTCATTTTCTACTATTCTGCCGCCTTCAAGCGCACCAGGTAATCATAATGGGTGCCTTCCTGCACACATTCTGCCTTCAAACCGCAACGCGCCGCCACCTGACTCAAGGTATGGAAATCAACATAGAGCCAATCAAACGGCTTACCGTCGATACCGGCGTAATGCATTGTAAAGTCCACTTCACCATAATAAGAATCGGTTTCCGCATCATAATCGAAGTTGCCGTCCTCATCTTCGTACACATAGCGCAAATCGCTTGAATCAGCCAACACACAGCCTCCGGGTTCAAGTAGCGACTTGGCACGAAGCAACAAATCGGGCAAGCGTTCCAAATTCCCGGCTATACCCAAACCATTCATCAGCAACAACACCGTGTGGTACTTGCCAGACAAATCGTCTGTAAAAAAATCCGCACAACGGGCATCCGCCACACCGCGGCGTCGCATAGTTTCCACCGACAGTTCGCTTATATCCACAGCCGTCACTTCCAGTCCGCGCTGTTGCAATGCCAACGAATGGCAGCCGGCACCAGCTCCCACGTCAAGCACCCTGCCGCTACAAAGCGACAAAGCCCTACGCTCCAGTACGGGCATTTGCGATTCAGTGCGAAACAAATTAGCAACAGGCATCACGTCATCCTCAAAAAGAGAGGAACTGACCACCAACGGTGATTTTTCACACCGCTGTTCAAAATAATCAACTATGGCACGACCCATAGGATCGAATTCGGGGTTTATTTTCACAGGACAATTAGTATTAAAAAAGTCGCAGAAAAAAGATTCAAAAAAAGCCCGGCAACCAGTGCCGGGCTCGCTATTAATAGTTTGTAATCACTCAATCGCCAAACAGTGTCTACTTTCACAAGCGGGCACAGGGCGATACTTTGGGTCATTCACATCGGTCATTCCTTATCACCAAACCGTTCAAGGAATGCAACCGTTTTGGAAATACTCCCTATGCTATTATCGGCATACGTCGGCATTACTTAGCCTGACGTTCCTTATATTTTTCAATTTGACGGAGCAGCGTATCAATGCAGAGGTCAACACCCTCTTCAAACGTGTCGCACACCTTTTCAGCATGCAAGTCATTACCGGGCAAGGTAACATTGATCGCAGTTTCTTTATTTTTGGCAGTTTCAGGTTTTACAACCTTCAATATAAATTCAACCTTAATTATGTTTTCGCAAGCTCTTTCGAGTTTTGCAGCTTTCTTTTCAATAAATGCATTCAGTTTTTCTGTGGCATCGAAGTGGATGGCTTGAATCTTGAGTTCCATAAGTACCTCCTTTTTCTTTAGGCCCTTGGGTGGGCACGTTCATATTCTTTTTTCAAGTCTGCGAATGTTGTATGCGTATAGATTTCTGTCGTGCTGATGCTTTCATGTCCGAGCAATTCCCTGATAGCCTCAAGGTCTGCCCCGTTATTAAGCATGGCAGTGGCAAAAGTATGACGCAGCACATGCGGACTTTTTTTCTTCTGAGTGGTTACGAGCGATAAATATTTCTTTACCATAACTTGCACCATGGCAACAGTCATTCGGGTAGATCGATTTGTCACGAACAAAGCCGTTTCATCATCCGGAGCAATCCGTTGCTCCATATAATGTTTCAAAGCCAGTTTCAGTTCCTCGCCAAACGGAATAATCCGTTGTTTATTTCGCTTACCCGTTACTTTCAGCTCGCCTGCCTCCAGCTGCACATCGCCAAGGTTCAACCCAACGAGTTCCGACACGCGCACCCCCGTATGATAAAAGGTTAGTAAAATCGTCCGGTCGCGCAGTCCGTCGAAAGTTTCCGGAAATACCACATCATCGAACAACCGGTCAATCTCCGACTGTTTCAGAAAGGTAGGTAAAGGCAAATGAATTTTGGGATTCTTCACCAAACGGAGCGGATCACGCTTCACACGTTCCATGCGCAATAAATACTTATAGAGCGAACGAGCCGCGCTCAAGTCCTTTTTAACCGTCCGTGGATTTTGCCCCCGGTCCATTTCCTGCATAATCCATTGCCGGAATACGTCGGCGTCCAGATTTGTCCAGGTCAACTCCGAATCAAGCGAAGTGAAGAAAGATTCCATCGAAGTCAAACTATCACGATACGTAGTTACCGTACGCTGCGAAGCACCTCGGTCAGCCACCATGTAGCTTAAAAAATCCTCTATCTCTTGCATTCTTCTGAGTCGTTAGGTTTCAAAAGCGAATATCGGAAGTTTTTCTGAATATTGCAAATATTTCGCCCAAAATCTTCAGCATATTTTCAACCGCAGGTTTTACTTGTCAAGAGTATGCCTCAAACCTCCGCGTTTCATGCCCCACAGCCTGCCCGCCGGTAACATCCGTTCCCCCACCAGAGAAACACGGAATCATCCACACAAAGTCAGGCTTCACATACAAGGTTGCGAAAAAGTCAGTTAAGTTGTCCACTGTTAGGAATACAACATATACCTAATTTTGAAAACTATTTGAATCTTGATTGGGAAGTGTTTTCAAAGAAACCACAAAAAACAAAAAACCGAAGCTGTAATAGCTTCGGTCATTGTATTGTTGGCGGTGCGTACGGGACTCGAACCCGTGACCCCATGCGTGACAGGCATGTATTCTAACCAACTGAACTAACGCACCTTGTTTTGTTTGTCGTAACAGTGTTTATTTCTGTTTTGCGAGTGCAAAGGTACAACATTTTTCATTACTACCAAACTTTCTGTGCATTTTTTTTCAAAAAAAGTTGTTTTTTTTCTCTCGACGCTTTTCGTCTGAGATTCGGAAATACGTTTATGACTGAAATACAATTATTTCCGTAACTTTGTTGCAATATTGGGGTAATCAACAAAAAAGTTCACTTTTTCAAAAATACTCCTGCAATCTCCTAATCACATCAAATATTCTTTATGAACATTTCCTTAAAAGTGGCAGTTACCGCGGCACTCGCCGTGTGTACCGCCACACAAATGTCGGCGCGCAAATACGTATTCGACATGCAAAACTACGGCATCTCGCCTACGGCAATGAGCCAGTCGCCCGACTCTACGCTGAGTTTGAAACTGCAAAAGGCATTGGCCGACATTCAATCGAAAGTCAAGGCTACCGACAAAGTAACGCTTAAGTTCAAGAAAGGACGCTACGACTTTCATGCCACTTATGCACCGGCCTACGAGCTATACATCTCGAACCACGACCAGGGACAACCTAAGCCGGTTGGTCTGTACCTCGACCAATGGAGTAATCTCACTATCGAAGGCAACGGCTCTGACTTTATCTTCCACGGCCGCATGATTCCGCTTGTCATCAAACAGTCGGCTAACTGCACCGTAAAGAATCTGGCCATCGACTTCGAAAATCCGCAAATTGCGCAAGTGCAGGTAGTCAAAAACTCTCCGACCGAAGGTATTACCTTTGAAGTGGCTCCCTGGGTTAAATATCGCATTGCTGCCAACGGCCGTTTCGAAACCTACGGCGAAGGTTGGAGCGAACAGCAAATGGCGGGCATGGCTTTTGAACGCGACACCAAACATATTGTATATAATACGAGCGACTTGGGCATCAACACGCAAGGAGTCACCGATTTAGGAGGTCGTCAGTTACACGCCCCCAACTGGAAAGACAGCCGCTTAGTTCCGGGCACAGTGGTAGCCATGCGCACCTGGAGTCGTCCCTGTCCGGGCGTAGTACTGGCAAACAACCGACAAACCACCCTGCAAAACGTAACGGTGCATTATGCCGAGGGTATGGGCCTTATTGCGCAACGCTGTACAGACATCACGCTCAACAAGTTCAACGTATCACTCCGTGGCGAAAACGACCCTCGCTACTTTACCACGCAGGCGGACGCCACACACTTTTCACAGTGTCGCGGCAAAATCACTTCGAACCACGGACTGTATGAGGGCATGATGGACGATGCCATCAACATCCACGGTGTTTACCTAAAGGTACGCGAACGTATCGACGACCACACCTTACGCTGCCGCTACGAACACGGACAGGCTTACGGCTTCGATTGGGGGGATGCTGGCGATAAAGTAAGTTTCGTGCGATCAGCTACGATGGACAACCTGAGCCACACCAACACCATCACCGATATTCGTCCCGCCGACCGCACCGAGGTACTGGGCTGCAAAGAGTTTATTATCAAAGTTAAGGATGCGCTTCCTGCTGAAATTAGCGAAAAAGAGGGCTACGGCATCGAAAACTTAAGTTGGACGCCCGAAGTGGAATTCCGTCACAACATCGTTCGCAACAACCGTGCCCGTGGTGCTCTCTTCAGTTCACCGCTGCGCACCGTGTGTACCGATAATTTATTCGACCATACTTCGGGCACAGCCATCCTACTTTGCGGCGACTGTAACGGATGGTACGAGAGCGGTGCTGTACGCAATCTGGTTATCAAGCGCAACACCTTTGTCAATGCACTGACCAATATGTTCCAATTTACCAATGCGGTTATTTCCATCTATCCTGAAATTCCGCAACTCGATGCGCAAACCACCTACTTCCATGGTGGCCAACCTCGCAGCATTGTGATTGAAAACAATTACTTCGATACTTTCGATACCCCGTTGCTCTATGCTAAATCAGTCGACGGACTGGTGTTCCGCAAAAATCAGGTTCGTAAGAACAAGGACTACAAGCCATTCCATTGGAATCAAAAAGCCATACTGACCGAACGCTGCACCCGCACTGAAATTGAAGCTGCCAAAGAAGTGCAATAACATACCCCGAACTAAAAACAGGAAAGCCGTTTCGCAACCTAAATCGCGAAACGGCTTTCTTTTTTGTCATTTCATAATGAAACGACTAAAGCGTGATCGGACCGGAAATTAGTCCTCAGCGCGGTGGAGCTGCTGTACATAAACAGCGTGTTCCTTTGCCAAACGCTTCAAAACGCTGGGCTTGTCAAACTGCTGACGTGCGCGGAGTTCTTTAACAACACCGGTCTTTTCAAATTTTCTTTTAAACTTCTTCAGGGCGCGCTCGATGTTCTCGCCGTCCTTAACCTGTACTACGATCATTTTTGGTTTAGAATTTATTTTGTTATTACTTAATATGCATACTTCTTGCGAAGTGCAAAATTAGACATTTATTTTATTCTACCCAAACTTTCCGCTTGATTTTTAGCGAAATACGCTAATACATACTGAATATTTCGCATAATGATATACGAACGACTGCAGCACTATCCCGAAGTGCTAAAACTGGAACACCAAAAGAAGGATGAAAATGGGTCAGCAGCATCAATCCCTTACCCCCATAAACGAGCAAAGCCTCCGACGATTACTCGT
>Susan_p2__coassemble_687_pt1 | contig 23930 bp, 17 predicted proteins | sample Susan_p2__metabat2_high_PE_040 | metagenome-assembled genome bin Susan_p2 | reverse complement strand
CTAAATTCAATCTTCACCTTTCTTTTTGGCCGTTTTTTTTGACCTTTCATCAGTCGTGTAGCTCGCTACACTCCTTCCTCAAGACCCAAAAACACCTCAAAAATTAAGGCAAATCTTGAATTTCATAAAAGTTCAGCCGACTTCAATAGCAAAAGCCCACTCTCAAGCAATGATTTGCACTATTCATTGCCGAGAGTGGGCTTTTTAAATGTTCATCTTAAGTCAGAAAGAAAAGGGTTACTTTATCATCTTTTGTCCGTTGATGATGTTAATACCTTTATGAGGAACAGGCAGTTGACGGCCCGACAAATCGTAAATAGAATCCTTCACGATAGGGTTCTTAGCAGTTACTTGGCCGATACCCGTAGGACCCGGATTGATATCCAAAGGATTTTGGTCAATACCTTCAAACACAAATACCGATGAAGCCGGCATATTGATGGTCAGTTCCTTATCGATGTCGATAGCTTCGCCCATCTTCAAACCATTCAGCACAGGCTGATCTTTGAAAGAACTGGTCCAAATAACCTGCGTGCTGACATATTCAGGAATGTCAAGAGCCTTACGCAGCGTAATTTTGATGGTTTGTGCCGAAGCACTCGGGTTTCTAAGAGCCAGCGTAGCCTTTTTGCCGTTCCACGAAGCCCAACCATAGATGTTAGCCTTGGCACCATCCCACGGATTACCGCCAACCCAGTGAATATCGGGCAGCACATCCTCGTTACGCTTTTGCCAGTCAATACATTCAGCCAAGTCAGCCCACAGCTTACCACCATTGATTTCGTCCATGAGCTTAAAGTCGTTGTACAGTTCCACCATACCCGAACCACAAGCAAAGGCACAACGCATTTCGCGCACAATACCCTTGTAATCCATCGACTTCGACACCTGGCCGAACTTCGTCAGAATGAATCCGTGAGTCATGATGGTGTTGATGGGGCAGAGCGGAGAATTCTGCACAAAGTTTTGGTAAACCAAGCGGTCGCGGTACGTAATCCAGCGTTCGCGGTCATCGCCCTGATTACCGATTACGCTCCAGTCGTTCTCCTGACGCCAAACAGCATCCGAGAAGTGGAACCAGAAAGGCGAAGCCCATGTGCCCACCGTCGTGTTGAAGAAAATGTCAGCCTTCTTTTTACGCACTTCGCGTTCCAAAGAAATGATACCCTCAGCATTTTCAATGCCCGTATCGCCAGCGTCCGGACCCAAGGCACTCCATTGTGCGCTGATGCCGTCAAACTTAAAGAAGCGGAAGTCATACTTGTCAATCATCGACGTACAAGCCTTCATGAACGTGTCGTAGTAATCCTTGTTACTCAGCTGCATGCCGCCCTTATCCTTCCAGTAATTCCGGCGGTACGTACCACTCTGGCCGTAGCCACCCACCGGGCCCAGCCAGGCACCCTGTCCGGCACCCATTAGTCGTCCCGTTTTGTCGGCAGCGCTGAATCCGTTAGGGAAGTTCTTGTTGAAAGTCCACGTTCCGTAATGATCCCAGCCATCGTCCCAAACAAAAGCAACCGGAGCTTTGCCGTAAGGTTTATAGAATTTTTCATACCAATGGTTCACCACCTCGGCACATTGCTCCTCAGTCATATTCTTTGAATAATCCTCAGAGTTGTTGCGGTCAATGTTCAGTTCGTACCACGAAATGTACACCGGCATGGCACGCCAGGGCACAGCACGTTCGCGTTCGCTGTAAGCCAGGAACGAACGGCGCGACTGCCCCGGAGCTATCAAGCCCACTACAGAGCTGACGTTCCACGTCGTACCGCCCTTGAGCGTCGTGTTGCGGCGCCAGTAACCCTCCATCGGCGATTCCGTCGGAGCCGGCAGATGAATGGTATCAGGAGCAGCCGTCATAACCGAAGTAATCGTACCGTTCGACGTGTTAGCCTCGTTCTTCATCGACACCAGGTAGCGCAGCGTAAACTGTCCGTTGTAAGGCAGTTTCACCTGATACGTATTGTCAGCCTTTTGGCTTCCCGTAAATCCGAAGTGATAATCATAGGCAATGGGTGCCCCGTCCTGCAGCAAGTCAACACCCACAATCTGCAAGCGGTTATTGCCGTTTTTGTAAAGGAATTCCGTGTTCAGCACCGCCTTGTTTGCCTGGATGTTAACCGGCTGTTCGTGTTTGTAAATGTACTGAGCCTCGTGTCCCATTTCAAGGATACGCGCCGGCACATCTTTATCATTAGCCTTAGTCCAGAAGTTGGGCGTCCATTCCTCGGTGCGTGCCTCATCTTCCACAAAGGTGTAACCCTCCTTCACATCAGCCGCCTTGACAGCCGGCACCAGTTTCGTAGCAGGAATAGCTTTACTTTGTTTCGAAGCCTCAGTCATCAGGTCGTACACCACCACCGGCGTACCGATAGGTTTGCTAAACGTGATGCTACCGTTGCTTTCAATCGTTTGCGAAGCTGTTTCAACGAAGTAACGAATCAGGTAAGTACCCTTTTCCGGAATGTTCAGTGTAAACACATTGTTCTCCGTCTTTCCACCCGTGTAGCCAAAATGATAATCATGAGCCACCACCTCGTCGGTTTGTGCCTTTATCACGTCCACACCCACCAACTGCAAGCGGTGTGCGCCACCTTTATATTGGAACGTAACGGTTTGTTCGCCCGCCTCGCGGAAGGTAACATAGCCCTGTGCCGCCTTAATGTCCTCAGGCGTAAGGTCAAAGTACTTGCCACCGTCTTCAACGCGAATTTTCAGAATGTCGGCCGGCGTATCCGTACCCGGAGAAAAGTTGAACGACTCCGTAGTCCAACTCTTCGGCGTAAAGTTTTCGATGCCCGCATTTTCCGTTTTGATAGCGTTCACACCCATTGGTGTTTCGAGTCCGGCAAATATTTTATCGCTTGCCAGCACCGCACCACGCGTATTACCCACCACCGCAGGCGCACTGCCGGCAGCAATGTTGTCCACAGTGTAAATCATCGGCGTAACCGACTGCATAGCCTGGTCGTTCTTAGCCGTGATGTTCAAGTCCGTGCGCAAATAGTGCGAACCGTCGCGCAGAACGGCTCTCCATTCAATCGTCAGGTTATCTTTCGAAAAAACAGCCTTGATAGCCTTACCTGCAAAGCGTTCTGAACCCTTTGCAGCAGCAATGTTGGCATTCAGTTCTTCAGTGTCGACGCTTTCCAACTTCATGTCCGAAGCATTCAGAGCCGTACCATTGCCCAAAATCACCTTAAACAGTTCACTGCCCGGTTTCAGATTCATGGCCTTACAGCCGTTGAACAGCAATTTGCCATCGGCCGTACGGATAAACGAAGCACTGAGCAAATCGTTTTTCAAAACGTATTCTTCGCCGTTCACTTCAACCAAGGCAATGCCGGCTTGTTGTTGCTGCGGAAAGATTACAGCTTGCGCCATGGCTTTTGGGGTACCCAGTAAACACACCACCATGCAGGTGCTTGCGAGTAACTTGTGGTAATTTTTATTCATGATAGATTTAAAAATGTGTTGTATGTTGTGGTTGTTAGATTCAAGTTTGGAAAAAAGCCATTTCTGCAAATAGCAAGTTTTTCAAATGTTTCATTTATGGATTTTCCAATAAGTATTGCAAAAATACGTAATTAAAATGACTCACCCCCCCTATTTTTAATATTTGTTATGAATAAAAAGCGTTGTTTGTACATCAAAAAGGGGTTGCATGCGCTAACTCAGGTTGTTTGCCTGTACTGAAATGAATATTTTTTAGAAAGCATACGTGTAATCAGTTTGTTTTTCGCTACCTTTGTCCTATTTGAATGCAGATGTTATCTGTACAATTTTTTAAAATGAAATAGGAAACAATGATACGAAGTATATTATTCGATTTAGACGGAACCCTGCTCGATACGTTAGACGATTTGGCCAACAGCGTGAATTATGCTTTGCGCACACACCACCTTCCCGAACGAAGCCATACAGAAATACGCAGTTTCTTGGGCAATGGCATACGCAATTTGATGCTCGATGCCGTAGGGCGCGGCATGAGCGACGAAGCATTCGAACCCGTGTTCCAAACCTTCCGTACCTACTACGTGGAGCATTGTCTCGATAAATCTAAACCATTTGCCGGAATCATTGATTTGCTCAAAGCCTTGCAACAACGCGGCATCACGATGGCTGTGGTGTCAAATAAATTACACCCCGCAGTTGTTGAACTCAACGAACGTTTTTTCAAGGATTACATCACTTCGGCTGTGGGCGAAAGTGCCACGGTTCGGCGCAAACCCAACCCCGACGCCGTACTTGCCGCCCTCAGCGAATTGGGATGCAGCAAAGACGAGGCCGTATATGTGGGCGACTCCGAAGTCGACTTGCACACAGCCCAAAATGCCGGCATGCAGTGTATGCTGGTGTTGTGGGGTTTTCGCGACGAAGACTTTTTGCGTAGCCTGCCTGGTGCTTCCCTCTTTGCCCAATGTCCGGCAGACATTCTTTCATGGCTCGATACACAATGCTGATGAACAGATTATGGCTTAACCTTTTGCTGCCCCTTTGCCTATGGCTGTGCTCCCAGCCCGTTCGAGCGCAGAAAGGAAACGCTGCTCAGAATCGTCCCCGTGTAGGCCTTGTGCTGAGCGGCGGTGGAGCCAAAGGTGCGGCCCACATTGGTGTGATACGCGCAGTCGAACAAGCCGGCATTCCCATCGACTACATAGCAGGCACCAGTATGGGAGCCATAGTTGGCGGCCTCTATGCCATGGGCTACACCACCGACGAATTGGAACAACTCGTGAAAATGCAGGATTGGGAAATGCTCCTGTCCGACAAATCGCCCCGCAAGCAGCTCTCGCCCGAACAGCGCGAACGCAAGGGACGTTACATCCTGAATATCCCCCTTTCACGAAGTGCCAAACCCAAAATGGATGGTTTTGTGCGCGGACGCAATTTGGGCAATATGTTGGCCCGGCTCACAGTGGGCTATCACGACAGCATCAGTTTCGACAGCCTGCACATACCCTTTGCCTGCGTGGCTACCAACCTGGCCAATGGCGACGAAGTGGTGCTGCGCAGTGGCAAACTCTCAGCCGCCATACGCGCCAGTATGGCCATTCCCGGAGTTTTTACTCCCGTAGTGATGGAGGGCAAAACATTGGTCGACGGCGGATTGTGCAACAACTTTCCAGTCGATGTGGCCCGACGCATGGGTGCCGACATCGTCATAGGCTCCACCGTGCAGCGCGTGTTCAACGACACCATGCAGCAAGGAGGCATACAAAGCGTGGTGCAGCAGCTCATCAGCATTTCGAGCCGACGAAAATTCGAAGAAAACATACAGCTTTGCAACCTGCACATAGGCGTGAACCCCAAGGGCGTGTCGACCATGGACTTCAGTCCCGAAAAGTTAGACACCATGATTCGCCGTGGCTACGAAACAGCCCGTCAACATCAACGCACCCTTCAGCAAATAGCCCTTGCCACAGGCGTACATTTTCCTTACGCCCCCAAGCTGCGTTTTCCCGGTCAAACGCCCGGTGCTTCTTCCGTCCGGCTTCCTGCCGATACATTGTGCAGCCCCCACTCGGCAGCCTTGGCATCGGCCTTGCCTAAACTTCAAGGCAGCCACCCCTCCCGGCCAACAGGTTGCCAAAGAGGCATGCAGTCCGATTTTCAAGTAGCCAGCATAGCCTTCGACCACATCACCCCCGCCGAGGAACGCATCATACGCAAGGCCTGCAAACTTGCCGAACACTCGCGCATCACGCAGCAGCAGATTGAACATGCCGTAACCCTGCTCAACGAACGCTTTCTGTATCTCGACGCCCATTATTCGCTCATCGAAGCCGAGCAAGGCTACCATCTGCTGTTTCATGCCCACGAACGTTTGGCAAGCGAATTAGGCGTAGCCGCCCGTTTCGATACCGAGGAACTGGCCGCCATTCTGCTCAATGCCAATTTTGTGTTCCGCACCCACGTGCCCACCACCATCGACCTCTCCGCCCGGCTCACCGAGCAATATGCCGTGCGCGGATCGCTCACCGTTGAACCCTGGCTGAACAAGCAGTTCAACGTGTTCTACGAGTTTCGCCATCGCGACATCGACGTCAATCACAAAGGCCGTCGCACCAGCAGCCTAGTGTTTCAGCAGCAGCAAGCCGGTTTGGCCTACGCCTATCGGCAAACGCGCAATTTCGATGCAGAATTAGGACTAAAGTTTCAGCGTTTCGATTTCAACGACGTACTGATGAACGACGAAGGCACCCTCGCAGCCTTTCCCGATCCGGTCAGCGACAATTACTTCACAGGCTACGTACGTTTGAACTACAATTCGCAAGACAAGGCCGACAATCCCACCGTAGGTTCCAAGTTTGTAGCAACCTACACGTTTACCACCGACAATTTGACGTGCCTGAAACGCCCCCATGCCTTTTCCACCGTGTCAGCCACGTGGCAAACCGTCATGGCCCTTGGCAAGCGATTTGCCCTTTTGCCCCGTTTCTCCGGCCGCTTGGTATTAGGTAAGAAAGTCCCCTTTATTTTTCGCAATGCCGTCGGCGGTCATCTTGAAGGCAAGTACCTCGAACAGCAGCTACCCTTTGTCGGGTTAAGCCACTTCGAACTCTTCCGCAACGCCCTTGTGTCGTGCGACGTAAAGTTCCGCTATCATTTCCTCACGCGCCATTACGCCACCCTTTTAGGAGCCGTACTGGCCGAGCAGCGCGACGTTCGTCACCTGAAAAAAGCCCACTACGCCTACGGCATAGGTCTGCATTACGGTTACGAAACCAAGTTCGGCCCCGTACAAGCCGCCCTCAGCTATTCGGGCGAATGTCGCAAACCCACCTTCTACATGAGCGTAGGCTTCGACTTTTAGCCCTCCTTCGTTCGTCCCCTAATTCCCCAACGTGTGATTCAGCCAGCATGAATCACACGTTTTTTTTATCCGCATTTTCAGCCTCGAAAAATTGTGACGTTCTACTGGATTGTAAATTTAAAAAGGTAGAAGTATTTCTGTTTTAAGCCAAAAAAACCGACAACAAGAAAACTTGCTGCCGGTTGAAACTGTACCACAACGGAATAATCCTTATTGTGATTAGCTGAATTACTTGCAAAGTTAGAACTTTTTTTTGTTTTGCCAAATAAGAATCGGTTTTTTTGCTAATTTTGTGATGCGAACATAACGGAATGGTTTTTTGTTTTGATAAAAAGTAACCTATTAGTTTTGCATTGCATACAGAACCAATAGATTTTAAGGTAATCAACTATGCCAAGCAGTGATTCGCGGCATTCGATGAGTTCTTGTTTTTTGATTCTTGCGAATAACAATTATACATATATATATCATGAAAAATTCAGCACATATTTTAGGGCTTGACTTAGGCACCAATAGCGTTGGCTGGGCATTGCTCAACGCCAATCAGTTTCGCATTGCAGGTAACGGCAGTCGCATCATTCCCATGACGGGCGATGTGATGACCGATTTTGCCAAGGGAAAATTGCAATCGGCCGCTTCGCAGCGAACGGCTTTTCGCAATGTGCGTAAAAACATTGAGCGCGTAAAGCAGCGTCGTTACCGACTGCTGCAGGTACTGCACATATTGGGTTTTTTACCCCAGCATTTTAGTCAACAAATTGACTTTGTCAATCATCGCGGACATTTCATTGATGAAGCTGAACCGCTGTTGCCTTACCGTTGCGATGCAAGCGGACGGCACACTTTTATTTTCGAGGAATCATTCCGCGAAATGTTGGCCGATTTTGCAATACATCAGCCACAACTCGTGGCAGACGGTCGCAAGGTGCCCCACGACTGGACCCTGTTCTATCTGCGCAAAAAAGCCCTGACGCAGCCGGTTAGCCGCGAGGAACTGGCTTGGATTATTCTCAATTTCAACGCAAAACGAGGTTACTACCAGCTTCGTGGAATGGGCGAAAGCGAGGAAAAGGACGATGGAACCGTATTTGCACGTATTCAGGTAGCGGCTGTCGAAGCTATGGGACCATCGAAACGCCGCAGGGGACAAACCATTTATTGCATCCGTTTTGACAACGGCTGCGAACTGAACCGTGAATCAGAATGCCCGCCATTTGCCGTAGGCGACCAAGTGGATGTGCTTTGTACCACTAAAACCGATAAGAACGGACAGCCCAAACTCAATGAACAAGGGAAACCTCAGGTGGTGGTCAGCATTCCGGATGCCGACGATTGGACGTTCCGTAAAAAGAAGTCGGAATGCGACATTGAACTCAGTCAGTGCACCGTGGGTGCTTACATTTACAATCACTTGCTTGCCGAACCCGACGACAAAATTCGCGGACACTACATTCACACCATTGAACGCAAATTCTATCGCGGCGAACTTGAGCAGATTTTGCACAAACAGCAGGAGTTTATTCCTGAACTTACTGACAAAGATTTGCTCCAGAAATGCGCCCTTGCGCTTTACACCACGCCCGAACGAGCTGCTCAGCATATTACAAAGGGCGGTTTAACCGATTTTATTGTGCGCGACATCCTGTTCTATCAGCGTCCGCTCAAAAGCCAAAAGAAACTCATTGCTAACTGTCCTTACGAACGTTACCGCCATGTTGATTATGCAACAGGCGAATTGGTGGAGCATCGCATCAAGTGTGTGCCGAAGTCGCATCCGCTTTTTCAGGAGTTTCGTTTGTGGCAGTTTATCAGCCAGTTGCGCATTTACCAACGCGAAGCTCAGGTTGGCGAACGCCTTGTGCCCGATTACGACGTAACCGACCGCTTGCTGCCCGATGCTGAAAGTCGTGCGCAGCTGTTCGACCATTTGTTTGCCAAAAAAGAATTTAGCCAAAAGGATTTGCTCGGGTTCAAACCCTTTAAACTTTCGGTGGAGCAGCGCAAGGGTTTTCGTTGGAATTATCCTGAGGAAAAGACCTATCCGGCCAACCGGACGCTGATGAGCATACCCAAGGAGTATCGCGATTGCTTTGACGAAAAACTGTGGCACTTGCTTTATTCCGTAACCGACCCCGAAGAAATCGTGAAAGCCCTGAACCGTTTTGCCCGTGAGCGTGGCATTTCCGATGCCGATGCCTTTGTCGAAGCACTTCGTAAGGTAGTGTTTGCCGAAACAGGTTATGGAGCCTATTCGCTCAAGGCTTTGAAGCATTTGTTACCGCTTATGCGTTGCGGTCATCACTGGAAGTCCGATGCATTCGATGCTTTTACGCTGCACCGTTTGGAACTGTTGCAAACAGAACCCAACAGTTTTTCGGAAACGGCTCGTAAGCAGTGTGCGGGTATTACCGGTGTGGCTGTTTGTCAAGGACTTCCGCTGCACAAGGCTTGCTATTTGCTTTACGGACGCTATGCCGAGAGTGACGACCTGACGGTGTGGCATAAGCCCGAGGACATCGACTATTACTTGCGCCATGTGTTCAAACAGCATTCGCTCCGTAACCCGGTGGTCGAAGGGGTGGTTACCGAAACCCTTCGTGTGGTGCGCGACATTTGGAAAACCTATGGCCGCATCGACGAAATACATATTGAAATGGGGCGCGACCTCAAGCAGAACAGTGAGGAACGAAAGCAGACGTTCGACCGTAATTCTGAAAACGAACGTGCCAATTACCGTGCCCGCCGTTTGTTGCAGGAATTTGCCAAACCCGAATTCGACGTTGAGAACGTGCGACCCTATTCGCCCTTGCAGTTGGAGGTTTTTAGTATTTTTGAATCGACCATTTTGAACGATGCTGCCAATAGCGAGGAAAAACTGCAATATAAGGATGTCATTAACGATTTGGGGTTAGCCTCGAAGGCCGATAAGGTTAGTCATAGCGACATACTGCGTTATCGCTTGTGGCTCGAACAGAAATATCGTTCACCTTATACCGGCATGTTTATTCCCTTGAGCAAACTTTTTACACCGGCCTACGAAGTGGAGCATGTGTTACCCAAGGCTCGTTACTACGACGATTCCATGCGCAACAAGGTGATTTGCGAAAAGGAAGTGAACAAACTCAAGGACAAGATGACAGGCTATGAGTTTATCATTCGCAGGGGTGGCGAAGTGGTGAAGGGTGCATTTGGTCAGACGTTTACTTTGCTTACGAGAGAGGCGTACGAAGCGTTTGTTAAAACGCATTATGCCAAGTTGCTGGGAAAAATGAAAATTCTGTTGATGGAGGACATACCGCAGGAATTCAACAATCGGATGCTCAATGACACGCGCTACATTAGCCGACTGATTATGACCTTGCTTTCAAAGGTTGTTGGCGAAGAAGGCGAGGAAGGCGCGAAGTCGAAACACATTATCAACACCAACGGGCGCATGACCAGCGAACTCAAACGGCAATGGGGACTTAATGAGGTGTGGAATCACCTGATTACTCCGCGTTTTGAGCGTTTGAACCAGCGGCTCAACACCACCGAGTTTGGCGAGATGCGCGAAGTGGATGGCAAACGCTTTTTCCAAACGCAGGTTCCGCTGCATTTGCCGCCTGTGAATCGCAAGCGTATAGACCATCGCCATCATGCGCTCGACGCTATTGTCATAGCCTGTACGACGCTCAACCATGTGACCTACTTTAACAGTGTGGCAGCAAAGGACGAAGTGCAAGGTGCACGTTACGATTTGCGTCGCCTGCTTTGCGAAAAAACGCGAACTGACGATTGTGGCAATTACACCTGGACGTTCAAAAAGCCATGGGAAACATTTACACACGATGTGGAATTGGCACTGGATAACATGGTTGTCAGCTTTAAACATGCTGAGCGTGTGTTGGGGCAAACAAAGGATGGCCACATCACCATTCGTAAACCGCTGCACAAGGCTACGGTATATGGAGCGGTGCAACTGCCGCGTGCCGGAAAGGAAGCTATGGTGGCAGGGCGTAAGGAATTGGATGAAAGTTTCAATGCCAAGAAAATTCAGAGCATCACTGATACTGGTATTCAATCCATACTGCTGCGTCATTTGGCCAATAATGGGGGCGACCCGAAGGTTGCTTTCTCGGTTGAAGGCAAAGTGCGCTTACAGCAGCAACTGAAGGAACTGAATTTGGGTAAGCCGCACAAACCTATATATAAGGTGCGTGTGTCCGAACCATTAGGATTGAAATTTGCAGTGGGTAAACGCGGTTGCCGAAAGGCGCAGTTCGTTGAAACCGAAAAAGGTACGAATTTGTTCTTTGCCATTTATCAAAAGCCGAATGGCGATCGAAATTTCCAAACTGTTTCGCTTCGCGAGGCTGTTGCCAATCTGGTCGAACTGCATCAGCCGGCTGCCGAAACCTTGGCTGATGGTAGTAAATTGCTCTTTGTCGTTTCTCCGGGCGACTTGGTGTATGTTCCGGCCGAAGGCGAGGTGCCTGAAATTGACAAACTGAATCGGAAGCAAATATTTAAAATGGTTTCGTGTACGGAAAATCGTATTTTTTTCTTACCGCAAACAGTCGCTTCGCCGATTTATCCAGGTACAGAGTTCGGTTCCTTGAATAAAGTGGAAAAAAATGACGAGGGGGTAACGATTAAGACACGTTGCTTAAAGTTGGTTGTCGATCGTTTGGGACAAATCACAAATATCATTGGCTTATGATAAAGAAAACCCTCTACTTTGGCAATCCTGCTTACTTGTCGTTGAGTAAAAGTCAGTTGGTGGTTAGGATGCCCGAGGTGGAGCAGGCTGAGCATTTGGCCGAAAGTATTCGGCAGGAAAGTGTGCGCACCATCCCGATAGAAGATATCGGGGTGGTAGTGCTCGACCATCGGCAAATCACTTTGACACAAGGACTGATGGCAGCCTTGCTCAACAACCAAACAGCGGTGATAACCTGCGACGACCGACGCATGCCAGCCGGGCTGCTGCTTCCGCTCGAAGGCAATACGTTGCAGAATGAACGTTTCAGAAGTCAGATTGAAGCCTCTGTTCCGCTCAAAAAGCAACTATGGCAGCAGACCGTGGTGGCTAAAATTGAGAATCAGGCGTACGTGCTTGAAAAGCAACTTAACGAACCGGCTGCACGTATGCACTATTTGGCCGATACCGTGAAAAGTGGCGATACCACGAACTGCGAGGCGCAAGCAGCAGCTTACTATTGGCAGCACTTGTTTCCCGACATTCCGGGCTTTACGCGCGGACGCGAGGGGCCACCGCCCAATCAGTTGCTGAACTATGGTTATGCCATTTTGCGTGCTGTGGTGGCTCGTGCATTGGTGGCAAGCGGATTGCTGCCTGTGGCGGGCATACACCACCACAACCGTTACAATGCTTACTGCCTGGCCGACGACATTATGGAGCCTTATCGTCCCTTTGTCGATGCACTGGTTATCGAAACCATCCGGCGTTTTGGTTTGACAGCCGAACTGACTACAGCGTTAAAACGCGAAATGCTGGCAGTTCCGGTGCTCGATGTGTATATGCAGGGAAAACGGAGTCCGCTGATGGTGGCTGTAGCACAAACTACTGCCAGTTTGGCCAAATGTTATCGTGCCGAATATCGCAAAATATGCTATCCCACCTGGGGCTGATTCAGTGTCTGACACTGTTCATTGTTTTCTTATTTCATGCCGTATTTTCTGTATGATTGAACGTCTCAATGCCTATCGGGTTATGTGGATACTCGTTTTTTTTGATTTACCAACCGAGACTAAAGAGAATCGTCGGGATGCAGCTGTTTTTCGGAACGATTTGCTGAACGATGGTTTTACGATGTTTCAATATTCTGTTTATCTTCGTCATTGTGCCAGTATGGAAAATGCGCAGGTACACATGAAACGGGTAGAGCAGAAAGTGCCTCCTGAAGGTAATGTCAGTATTCTTTGTATCACCGACAAACAGTTTGGTGATATCAAGGTTTTTCGTGCTCAAAAAAAGAAAGACCCTCCTGCTCATTATCAGCAGTTGGAACTCTTCTAAAAAAAGAATCGGAATTCTGAGTAAAATACAGAATTCCGATTCTTTTTAATAGGCATTTTTTTATTTCTATTTTTGAATGTAAATGCCTCATAATCAACAACTTATACGATACTCTGTTGTTGTTGACCCTGTAAAGGTAGTAAAAATTCAGCTAATCACAACGGTATGAACGAAAAGGTATCTATTTGCTGTGTTGTTGTTGACCCTGTAAAGGTAGTAAAAATTCAGCTAATCACAACTTATCAGTTGGTGTTCCGTCTGCTTGTAAGGTTGTTGTTGACCCTGTAAAGGTAGTAAAAATTCAGCTAATCACAACGGACGACGACAGACTGGGCGGCCGCGCGTCGTTGTTGTTGACCCTGTAAAGGTAGTAAAAATTCAGCTAATCACAACTCTTTTGGTAATCGTATCTGTACTGATGTGTTGTTGTTGACCCTGTAAAGGTAGTAAAAATTCAGCTAATCACAACGAGATTCAGCGCGAGGATGGTACGTATTCGTTGTTGTTGACCCTGTAAAGGTAGTAAAAATTCAGCTAATCACAACCAGGCTGCTGATGTTATATTGATTGATGAGTTGTTGTTGACCCTGTAAAGGTAGTAAAAATTCAGCTAATCACAACGCAAGTGAACAAAACGTACTACAAAAAATGTTGTTGTTGACCCTGTAAAGGTAGTAAAAATTCAGCTAATCACAACGCAAGTGAACAAAACGTACTACAAAAAATGTTGTTGTTGACCCTGTAAAGGTAGTAAAAATTCAGCTAATCACAACTTGTTGTGTCGGTCAGTGCTAAAGCATTCGGTTGTTGTTGACCCTGTAAAGGTAGTAAAAATTCAGCTAATCACAACGACCAACAACAAAGCAGCTGCATGTTAGTGTTGTTGTTGACCCTGTAAAGGTAGTAAAAATTCAGCTAATCACAACCATTTTCAGATTTTATAACTAATTAAAAGGTTGTTGTTGACCCTGTAAAGGTAGTAAAAATTCAGCTAATCACAACATAAGCTATTTATTATACCTTTGCACTCGCGTTGTTGTTGACCCTGTAAAGGTAGTAAAAATTCAGCTAATCACAACTACATAGGTAACCGACGGTGTTTGTTTCTCGTTGTTGTTGACCCTGTAAAGGTAGTAAAAATTCAGCTAATCACAACCTTCAACAACAAGAACCATTAAGTTCATTGGTTGTTGTTGACCCTGTAAAGGTAGTAAAAATTCAGCTAATCACAACTGCATGAGGCTAAGACAGATAGACTAATTTGTTGTTGTTGACCCTGTAAAGGTAGTAAAAATTCAGCTAATCACAACCTTCTTGCTACAAAATAGAAAAAGTGACACGTTGTTGTTGACCCTGTAAAGGTAGTAAAAATTCAGCTAATCACAACATTTTGTAGTACGTTTTATTCACTTTGACAGTTGTTGTTGACCCTGTAAAGGTAGTAAAAATTCAGCTAATCACAACGGCGCAAGGCTTCGGCTATCGACCCACCGAGTTGTTGTTGACCTTGTAAAGGTGGTAAAAATTTAGCTAATCACAACGGTAACAATCTTATCAAGTTCCACCAAGTGTTGTTGTTGACCTTGTAAAGGTAATAAAAATTCAGCTAATCACAACAACTACGTTACTTGCAGTCCTCTACTTCCAGTTGTTGTTGACCCTGTAAAGGTAGTAAAAATATGGGCCTGTGTTGAATAGAGTCAGTATTGGTTATTATAAATATCAATCGTGACTTTTGACATCCGCCTCGACCTAATCCTCAAAGTACAACCTTCAATCACTTTGGATTGGAAAGTAGTTCACAGCTTATTGCGCACAGGACGGATTTAATAGATAGGTGAATAAACGTAAAAAACAGAAGTTTGCCTTTCGATTCATTTCAAGGCGAAATGAGTGTGCCTGAAACCGATTCTGGGGATTTTTTGAAAGCGCTGATTATCAATAGTTCCGAGATTGCTGAAATTAGCTCGGAACTAATTCGAATTAGCTCGGAACTAATTTCAACAATCTCGGAACTAATTCGGACAATCGCGGCGTAATTTTTGACGATAGCTCAGCGCGTAGTTCAAACAACGACAAGCAGATGGAAAAACGAGCTGACTATTTTAATATAAATTCACCTACTTAGCAGCTTAATGTTTAACATTTACGGCAAAGGGAACTGTGAGGCCTGGAATATTAGCCATAGAAAACGTTACAGAATCGGAAACTTCGAACTCGTGTTTGAGAGGGGAGTGTTGAGGCTGTGATTACTTGGCAGGTGGTAGTTCGGGCTGATAGCTGGGGCACAGCGCACTGAGGCCACAGTGGTCGCACTTGGGTTTGCGGGCTGTACAGGTGTAGCGGCCGTGAAGCAGAAGCCAGTAGTGGGAAGCGGCTACTTGATTTTCGGGAATGTATTTTCGTAAAGCCATTTCTACGCTGTAGGGGGTGGTGCAACGCTTGGGAACCAAACCTAAACGGTGGCTGACGCGGAATACGTGGGTGTCGACGGCTAAGGCGGCTTTGCCAAAGGCGACGGCTTGAATGACATTGGCCGTTTTGCGACCTACACCGGGGAGGCGCGTTAACGCTTCGAGGGTGGAGGGTACTTCGCCGTTGAATTCCTTGACTAACATTTGGCTGAGCCCGACAAGGTGTTTGGCCTTGTTGTTGGGGTAGCTGACAGACTTGATGTATTCGTAAATTACTTCAGGCGTGGTGGCGGCCATGACTTCGGGGGTGGGAAAGTCGGCAAAGAGGCGGGGGGTTACGGCGTTGATGCGCTTGTCGGTGCATTGGGCTGAGAGTACCACGGCTATGAGCAGTTCGTAGGGGGTGGTGTAGTTCAGCTCGGTTTCGGTGTCGTCCATGGTGCTGCCCAGGTAGGCCAGTACGTTCTGAAATAGTTCTTTACGTTTCATAATGTTAGCTTTTGCATAGGGTGTAGCCGCAGGCTGTGCATCCGATGCCTCCTATTACCGAAAGCAGGGCGTAGGATAGGGCTGTGAGCCACATGCCTTGTCGGAGAAGTTGGAATGTTTCGTTCGAAAAGGTGGAGAAGGTGGTGAAGCCTCCGCAGAAGCCGGTGATGAGGAGCCAATAGGGGCCTTCGCTTTGCCGGCGGGACAAAAGGCCGATGAACAGGCCGATGAGCAGACAACCGGAGAGGTTGACGGCTAAGGTGGGCCAGGGAAATGAGGCGTCTGTGCCTTTGAGCCAACAGGCACTCACAATGTAGCGGCACAGACTGCCTAAACCGCCTCCGATGAAAATGAGGAGAAAGGGGAGGAACATACAGAAAAAAAGGAATGAGAAAAGGGCGTTTGCCGGCCTGAAAAAGCGTGACGACGGCTTATTCGGCCTTTAATGCTTGCAGGCGGCTGATGTATTTGCCCAGTATGTCGAATTCAAGATTGACTTGCGTTCCTACCTGTATGTGGTGGAAGTTGGTGTGTTCGTAGGTGAAGGGGATGATGCACACTTTGAATGAGTTGGCCGTGGGTTCGCATACGGTGAGGCTTACGCCATTGACCGTGACGGAGCCTTTATCGACAGTGAAATATCCGCGTTCGACCATTGAACGTGAGGTTTCGTAGGTAAAGGTGTAGATGTAGCTTCCTGCTGCGTCGGTAATGTCGGTGCAGGTGGCGGTTTGGTCGACGTGGCCTTGTACGATGTGTCCGTCCAAACGGCCGTTCATCATCATGGAGCGCTCAACGTTTACTTCGTCGCCAACTTTGAGCAAGCCGAGGTTGGAACGCTGCAGGGTTTCGTTCATGGCGGTTACGACGTAGCGGTTGCCGTCGATCTTGACCACGGTGAGGCATACGCCGTTGTGGGCAACGCTTTGGTCAATTTTGAGTTCATGGCCAAAATCGCATTCCAAGGTGAAGTGTTTGTTGTCTTTATCTTGCTGAATGGCAACTACGCGTGCCATTGATTCTACAATTCCTGAAAACATAATGTGTGAGGAGGTAATGAAGTCGTTTAAACTTTTCTGACGAATATTTGATTTGGAGATTTATCTCTTCTAAATTCAATCTTCACCTTTCTTTTTGGCCGTTTTTTGACCTTTCATCAGTCGTGTAGCTCGCTACACTCCTTCTTCAAGGCTCAAAAACGCCTCAAAAATTAAGGCAAATCTTGAATTTCATAAAAGTCCAGACGACTTCAATAAGTGGGTGTTCTTAATCAAAAAAAGGAAGTAGGTGATTGACTTTCAAGAATCGGAACACCTGCTTCGGAAAAAAACAGAATATGTGATGCTCTTGGGTATGTGTTTACTTAACCTTGAGCTCTTTGTTGCTTAGTTTCTCGATGGTTACGGTGTCGCCCTTGAGAATGAGTTTGCCATTGCTGATGCGATAGTCTTTGGTGTGGCGTTCGAGCTGCGAAAGGTTGATGAGTACGCCAATGGCCTTGTTGTTATCGCGGGTGGTGAGTGCATAGCGTTCGCCTTCTTTCAGGTCGCCATAAATTTTACCATCGGTACCATCGTCGGCCGTGCGGGTTACATAGAGTGTGTCGCCTTTGTCGGAGATGAGTGTGAAGGTGCTCATGCCGAATTCGTCGGATGTGCCGTAGATGGTTGAATCGTTTTCTACGTGGTCGGTTAGAGCAGTATCTGCAGCCAGGCTGTCGGGGTCGCTGGTGGCGTCAACGGGTTTTTTGCCACCCTGACAGGCTGAGAGCACGATGAGCGCAGTAAGTGCGCCTATCCATAAATTTTTCATACTTGAGATTATTATTTAACTTCCAAACCGTTGCGGGCGAAAAAACGTGTGTTTCCCCTACAAACTGTTGGCATTGAAAGCCTGATTATGAGAGGGCGAAGTTACTAATTTTTTAAAGATAAGTAGGTGTTGTCATTTATTTTATATGGCTTCACCAATTATTTTTACATTGAATTGCGTTTTAAGTAGGTGTTCATAATTATTTTTACATTTGAATGGTGTGATTGTGCCGTAGCTGCTTGTTCTGCACTCAGGAGCATAGCGGGCTATGTGACTGAGTGCAGGGCAGGCAGAAATGGTGCAAGCACACTATGCAAAGTAAAAATACTTCGATAGAATTATATAAATAATTTTGAACACTTACTTTTGCTTCAAATAATGGGTTGAAACTTCGTATCCTGACGTTTGAGAACGGTTCGGGGTTACCGCAATGTGAAGCCTTTGTGTGAAAATGAAGATTGCATTTCCTAAATAAAAGTAGTAAAAATAAATTCTTTTTTAGCTCATCTGCTGCATAAGTGTGTAATTTATGCGTTTGGAAGGCAACGTTACTGCGTTTTTGCTTACTGCATAAAGCATTTCTGGTGTTTAATAAATATAAAAATTTAATTATTGTTCGAATTTGCACATGGAATCGGTTTGTTGTGCATGTTTATTGTACATTTGCCGAAGAAAATACCAATAAATACGAGAAATGCGAAAATCTTTACTTACTGTATCGCTCATTTTGGGCACAGTTGCATCGGCTCACGCTGGTGGATTTTTAACGAATACAAACCAAAGTGTGGTTTTCCTGCGCAATCCGGCACGCGATGCCAGCATTGCCATTGATGCAGCTTATGCAAACCCTGCCGGTATCGGTTTTATGAACACCGGTTGGCATTTGGGCTTTGATATTCAGAGTGCTTATCAGTCGCGTAAGGCTACCTCAATTTTTCCGAACTTTAGTTTGGGAACAGTGAATGGTGTGCAGAATCCGGCAACGGGCGAAAAGGTATTTGAAGGTAAGGCTGTGGCTCCTGTTATTCCTTCGATTGATTTGGCCCGCGTAGGCGAGAAGTGGTTTGCTTCATTCCACTTCGGCATCAGCGGCGGTGGCGGTAAATGTAAGTTCGACGACGGTTTGGGTTCGTTTGAAAGCCAGGTAGCCATGATTCCGACTTTGATTGGTGCCATTGCTCCCGGTGCTGTGAAAGGATACAGCATGACTACTTATATGCAAGGCCGTCAGTATTACTTTGGCGGACAGTTTGGTGTAGGTTACAAAATTACGCCTAACTTTAATGTAAGTGTGGGCGGCCGTGTGCTTTATGCCGACTGTAACTACTATGGTTATGTGCGCAATATCGGTGTCGTAACGGCTACCGGACACACAGTTCCTGCCGTCGACTTCTTCAAGAGCCAGAATATGCCTCACTTTGCTCCGCTCGTTGAGGATAAGGAACTGAACTGCGACCAGACAGGATGGGGATTTACGCCGATTATCAGTGCTAACTACCGCATCAATAATTTGAACCTCTCGGCTCGTTATGAGTTCAAGACGCGTATGCGACTGAAAAACCATGCCGGTGTGAATACCAGCGGTTTGTCTGAATATGACGATGGTAAGAAGGTGGCTTGCGACGTGCCGGCTATCTTGTCGTTGGGTGCCATGTACACGATTGATGATAAACTGCGTCTGTCGGGTGGTTTCCACTATTTCTTCGACAAACAGGCTACGCAGTATGAAAACAAAGAAAAACACCTGGATGGAGGTACTTGGGAAGTGTTGGCCGGTGCAGAATACGACATCAATAAGCGTTGGCGCGTGAGTGCCGGATGGCAAACCACGTATTATGGTTTGGGCGACGACAGCAAGTATCTGACTGATATGAGCTTTGTGACAAATTCAAACTCAATAGGTGTGGGTGCACGTTTCCAGCTGCGTAAGAAGGTGGCTATCAATATTGCTTATTTCAAGACGTTCTACAAGCACTATAAAAAGACGATGGCTGATTACGACGACTTGAAGCATAAGTTTGGTTCGCAGCTTGCTCCGCTGCAGGCTCAACTTCAGGGTGGTATCGGACAGTGCGATCAAATTATTAACAACCCGATGGCTACTGAAGAACAAAAGGCTGCTGCCGAACAGAATAAGGGCATTTTGCAAGGTGAACTTGGTGCGCTTGGTGCCATCAGTAGCGGATTGGGCAAGTTCAGTACTGCTGGTTCAGACAATTTCCACCGTACGAACGACGTTTTCGGCTTAGGCTTGGAAATTGATTTCTAAAAATATTTTCCATTCTTTGGAATACTGTATGGGGTAAAAGACCGGAAATTCTTCCACTCTGTGTGAAGAATTTCCGGCCTTTTTTGTGTATAAGCAGGTGTTTACAAGCTCGTTTTCAAGAGCTTAGAGCTACACCCTTGAATAAAAAGGTATCGCGTCAGTTGGCTGAAATCAGTGGATCCTTGTTTGGAGCCGATGGGCTGGGGGAGGTGTTCGCCTTGCATGTCACAATGATGCTTCGCACCTCGGCATTTTGCATACGGGGCACATCGCTGATAAGGCAGCCCGCATTGGCCGCGATGATGCAGCGGCAGAAAAGTCCGTGACCGATGCAAAGCACATGTTGATTGGGGAAGGTTTGGCTGACATATTCAAGAAACTGACGGGCGCGTTTGAACAGTTGCTCTACGGTTTCGGCGTCAGCAGGCAGGGATACCTGGTGTGCTTCGGCAATGGTATGTCCCGTCAGGCTGCCCCAGTCTCGTTCGCGAAGCAGAGGGCAGAGCATGGGCTGGAGGTGAAAAGCCTCGTTGACGATTTGCGTGGTGTCGATGGTGCGCTGAAGGTCGCTTGTGAGCAGCGCATCGAATGAAGCGCCCGATTGCATCAGTGTGTTGCGCAGCTGAACCGCCTGGTTGCGTCCGCGTTCGGTAAGGTGACCCGGAAGATGCCCCTGAAGAATTTGCGCCACGTTTTCTTCGGTTTCGCCGTGGCGGGCTAAGTATAGTGTGGTAGTCATGGTTAGGATGGGCTTATATTAGTATCAAGAAAACAGGAGCTAAGGTAGCAAAAAAAATGAGTGGTGGCATAGAGGGGCTCAAAGTAAACGAATTTGCAGACAGAAATAGCGGCAGAATAAGCATGAAAAGAACGGAAAATGCAAACCTATCCTTTATTTTTGAGGAAGAAAATACAATTCTGGAAAAGAAAAATGAACAAATACTTTTGCAAAGCGTACGTTTGCAGTAAATTTGCAACGCCTAACCGTTTGTTGGTATTAGAACAGATGAAAGTGTAGGCATTAAACGCAAAATCATTTCATTCATCCCTAGTATGAGTAACCTTCGTTTTAAAGTCGTTGAAGAGGCATTTAAAAAACGCCCGCTTGAGGTGAAAACACCCTCAGAACGCCCATCAAGCTACTTTGGCAAGTATGTGTTCAATCAGGAAAAAATGTTTAAGTACCTGACCCGTGAAACTTACTATCAGCTGCGCGAAGTAATTGAAAAGGGCTCTCCCTTACCCTTGGCAGTAGCAAATGATGTGGCCAAAGGTATGAAGCAATGGGCCATGGAAATGGGTGTGACACACTGCACACACTGGTTTCAACCGCTGACCGAAGGTACCGCAGAAAAGCATGACGCTTTCGTAGAACACGATATGAAAGGAGGCATGGTTGAGGATTTTTCGGGTAAGGAACTCGTACAGCAGGAACCCGATGCTTCATCGTTCCCTAATGGAGGTATCCGTTCTACGTTCGAAGCACGTGGCTATTCGGCGTGGGATCCTGCGTCGCCTGTGTTTATTGTAGGCGATACGCTGATGATTCCTACCGTGTTTGTTAGTTACACGGGTGAAGCACTCGACTACAAGGCACCTTTGAAAAAAGCATTGGCTGCCGTAGATAAAGCTGCTACGGCAGTGTGCCAGTATTTTTATCCGGAAGTTACCCGCGTAACGGCTAACTTGGGATGGGAACAGGAGTATTTCCTCGTAGATGAAGGCCTTTATGCCGCTCGTCCCGACTTGCTGCTTACCGGCCGTACGCTTATGGGACATGATTCGGCCAAAAACCAACAGATGGACGACCATTACTTTGGCGCCATTCCTGAACGTGTGGCTGAATTTATGCGCGATCTTGAAATTCAAGCCCTTGAATTGGGTATTCCTTGCAAGACGCTTCATAACGAAGTGGCTCCTAACCAGTTTGAGTTGGCTCCGATTTTCGAAGAATGCAATCTGGCTGTTGACCATAACATGCTCATCATGTCGTTGATGCGCAAAATTGCCCGTAAGCACGGATTCCGCTGCTTGCTGCACGAAAAGCCTTTTGCCGGAGTGAACGGTTCGGGTAAGCACAACAACTGGAGCTTGACCACTAACACCGGCTTGTTGCTGCACGCTCCGGGTAAGAATCCGGAAGAGAACTTGCGCTTCGTCGTGTTCTTGGTTGAAACGCTCATCGGTTTGTATAAACATAACGGCTTGATTAAGGCTTCGATTATGAGTGCAACAAATGCTCACCGTCTGGGAGCGAATGAAGCGCCTCCAGCTATTATTTCAAGTTTCTTGGGTTCACAGGTTAGCGAACTGCTTGAAAAGGTAGAGCAGTCAACCAGTGACGAACTCTTTGTACTTGAAGGTAAGCACGGCGTACAGCTTGACGTGCCGCAGATTCCGGAACTGATGATTGATAACACCGACCGTAACCGTACGTCGCCTTTTGCCTTTACGGGTAATCGCTTTGAATTCCGTGCTGTAGGTTCAACGGCCAACTGCGCCAGTGCAATGATTGCGCTGAACACAGCTGTAGCAGAAGCTTTGACCAACTTTAAGGAACGCGTTGACGAACTGATTGCCAAAGGAACTGATAAGATTAAGGCTATTTTGGAAGTGATTCGCCAAGACATTAAAACTTGCAAACCTATTCTGTTTGACGGAAATGGTTACAGCGAAGAGTGGAAGGAAGAGGCTGCACGTCGTGGCTTGGATTGCGAAACTTCATGCCCCTTGGTGTTCGACAGATATCTGGACGATGAATCGGTGAAGATGTTCGAAAGCATGCACGTGATGAACCGTCATGAATTGGAAGCTCGCAACGAAATTAAGTGGGAAACCTACCAAAAGAAGGTACAAATTGAAGCTCGTGTGTTGGGCGATCTTTGTATGAACCACATTATTCCCGTTGCCACAAAGTATCAGAGTGAATTGGTGGACAATGTTCATAAAATTCAACTTGCCTTTAGCGATCCTGCCAAGGTTAAGGAACTCACAGCCTATAATATTGACTTGATTGAGAAAATCAACCGTCACACGAGTTTCATCGCTGAGAACGTTGAAGCCATGGTTGAGAAACGCAAGGTTGTCAATAAAATCGAGGATGTTAGAACGCTTGCAGTGGCTTACCACGACGAAATTGTTCCTTATTTCGATCAGATTCGTTACCACATCGACAAACTGGAATTGATTGTTGAGGACGAAATGTGGACATTGCCTAAGTATCGCGAATTGCTTTTTATCCGCTAAATATGTGATACGGATTTTTTAGAATCTTATTTTGATAAACTTGTCTGATGAGATGAGTTCACAAATAATGCACAAAACTGGGTTCATTCATAGTCGGGAGTTACCGCGGCTAATGAATAAACCCAGTTTTGTGCATTTGTTGTGTGGGGTGGAAAATGGATGGTGTCAGCCCAAAATGACTCAGTAGCAAAAGGTGCGTGGTGTGTGGCATTGGGGTGAGGCAAGACACCTCCGTTGCGTCAGGCGGTAGCCCCGCTGCTCAAACTGGATGAAGACTCAGACCGTATCTCTATGTGGAGTCGGAAAGCGAGGCGGAGAAAGCCCTCTGCGGAAAACTGGAAACCTACCTCATCCGCTTCTGTCTGGTCATTCAAGTCATGCGCGGCATCTGTGGAGAAGCCGACATGAACGAGATTGACGAAGAAAGCGCCGACCGTGCCATCCGGCTGACGGAATATTTCCGTGCCATGGAGAGCCGTATAGCGCCGGAAATGGAAATCGGGATGCTGGACCAGCGGCACACCGAACTGCTATCCCTCCTGCCTTCCTCGTTTACCACCTCCGAAGCGGTAGGTATCGGCAAGCGGATTGGCCTCTCGGAATCCACCGTCAAGCGTTTTCTGCGGGAAGGTGCCCGTGAATTCATCCGGAAAGAGGCGCACGGCCATTATTGCAAAATCTAAAAAGGTCAATGACACTTTGACCTTTTTGACACGATGACATTATTATAAGACTGCGACAATGATTTAGTAAGATTTTCCATTATATGTTTTATAAACCAATAACACTAATCAGAATTAAAAAACTAATTGATAAGAAATCTTTGTATGATTGCTTATGTCTTTTGATTTAAAAAAACGT
>Susan_p2__coassemble_544_pt1 | contig 30510 bp, 26 predicted proteins | sample Susan_p2__metabat2_high_PE_040 | metagenome-assembled genome bin Susan_p2 | reverse complement strand
ATTGGGGGCAAAACTACGAATTTTGCACGATTCGCACCCAATGAAAAAACAAGAAATTTTGCGTTTTATGCCGAAGAACATGTTTTGCAGAAGGATTGAGTTCAAAATATGCATCCAGAAGCAACTTTCGAGCAAAAAAAAACGTACAATTCCTATACATCACAAACCCAATAACTTTAGAAAAAAGGAACAAATTTTCCATGAATTACGCCTCCATAATGACATTTTAATATAATAACTATTATTTTTCTTTCTAATAGCAGAAAAGAATATTGTTTTTATTGCATATGTAAAACAAACTCTTTAGTTTTGCAATGTAAACAAACCGATAATATTATGGGAACGTCAACAATTTTCATGAACCTCAAAAAAATCGCGCATTATGAAAAAATTATTCATTTTAGCCAGTTTCCTAATTCCGTCCTCTATTTGCTGGCTGAGTTGTAGCAATGATAATTCTGCTCTAAGCGAAAATATAGAAGAATACGAATTAAAGAGTAAACCAATGGCTAATCGCTTAGCAGATGCATTTGAAGAAATTGCTATCAACAAGGATGGCGATTATGATGAAGGAGCCTTTATTGTTTACGACACTGAGACTGATGAATTGTTAGCAGCTGATGTGTTTTCATACGGTCTTGGGCAAATTGCGGCTGTACGCAGCGGAGAAATGAGCGAAGAATATGCTTTTACAACCTTGGGAGCAGATCCTCCTAAAAACCAAGGCTGGATTTACTTTGATACCTGTAAAGGGAAAGTAAACTCTTTAAAATTGGCTATGCGTTTAAACAAAGTCATACTCCAAAATGCAGACTTCGAAATATACGTAGAACACCCCAAAGATGGCAGCAGCAAGGTATGGTATAGACTCACTTAGGCCAATTTAAATTTTACACAAGTTCCCAATAATATTATCGGTTGAATCGCATTTTTGGCTAGATTTTCGACAAGTGATATCGGGAGAAGAACGAGAACGGAGCTAAGAATGGTTAGGAAAAAGCTTGGCGGGTTCGCGTTTTTTTGCGAATATTGTAGTCTGTTTTTGGTAATGTACGGAGTTCGGACCGCAGTCCGGACTCCTACTTATACATCTATTATATATAAGGTTGTCGACTTATGCGAAAATCGAATATGGAGCTGCTGCGAATCGTGGCCATGCTCATGGTTTTGTTACTCCATGCCACGTTTGAAACGATGCACTACCCTAGCCCGAAGTTGGTGCAAGCTGCACCCGATTCGTGGTTAGGCATTATTTTAACAAATCAAGCTTGTCTTTGCTGCGTCGATGTGTTTGTACTCATTACCGGATGGTTCGGCACACACTTCAAAATGCAGAATGTGTGGAAACTACTGTATCAAGTGGCCTTTATCAGTTTGACTATTACTGTCGGCATCAGCCTATGGTCCGGCGGTTTGCCGGGTAGCCCACTACAAATTGCGCAATCGGTATTGGGTTATTGGTTTATCAACTCTTACCTGGTTATGTACCTGCTAAGCCCCGTGCTAAACAGTTTTACCGAACAACAGGGCGAAGCGGAGCAACGGCATTTTCTCCTGGTATTTTTTGGGTTGAGCATTCCTGCCTCGTTTCTGTTTGAGGATTTGGACCGTGGTTTTTCGGCTGTGAGCTTTTGCGGCCTTTACTTACTGGGCCGTTACCTGCGTCTGTACGGAGCAGCCCGGTTGCAACACCTCCACCGCCGTCGGTTTTTGGAAACCTTTGCGATAAACACCTTTACCCTCAGTCTGATTTATTGGCTGTACTTTTGGCTCAAACCGATATACTCCCCCTGCTCTACTTCAATCATCAACATTACTTCGGTAATGACGGCTTACACCAACCCGTTCGTGATACTGAATGCGGTTTGCCTGATTCTGTATTTCAGCCGACTCAACTTCAGCAGCCGCCTGATAAACTGGCTGGGTGCGGGAAGTCTGGCGGCTTACCTTACGCACCAACAAATGTTTGTGAGACCGAAATACTTTGAATGGATTCTCTATTTGGACAACAAATTCGGAACGGTGCTTTTCGTGCTGACGGCGGCGGGCAGCATTCTACTGATTTTTGTGGCATCAGTGATGTTGGACCGCGTTCGCGACAAGACTTGGAAATTGTTGGCGAAAAGAAGCAAATAGCTGCTGATCAATGAGTATATGTTGAAAAATCATTTCTCCCCAAAATGAAAAACCCCGGAGCACCCAATTGAGGCGTTCCGGAGTTTTTTTAAAAGAAATAACTGTCCTCTCTTCAACTCAACAATTTTCCAAAAAGGCTTCGATCCGGCTATTCTCGAAAAATTGCTTTTATCAAAATTATAGTTCAAAAGGCTCCTTCATCAACCACCAAACATCTATTTATGATTTTCCATAACAAAACCTACTCACCATGCAACACACTGGTTTTGGCATCCGAAGGGCCGGAAATGTCAATCGAACGATCCACCTTTTTGCCATAGCCAAAGGTATAGGTAAGGTTTACTGTAAAGGCACGCCCTTTTTCGCGGAAGTCGAAACGCGACGAATAGTAAGGCGAGGTAAACTGTTCCCAACGCTTGTTCCGCTTGCTAAAGATGTTCTCGGCTTGAAACGAAAGATACAGGTTTCCGTTGCCATAGGTTATTGAAGCGCCCCATGCACCCTGTCTCCAGGTTTTTCTCATACCCGATTCATCAACATCCTTGTAGGGGCCTTTGTACGAAATACCCATTTCCACATCCTTCAACTTATAGTCAATACTTCCCGAAAAAGTGACGTGATGAAACTTGTCGTAACGTGCTCCTTGAACATGAACAAACGACCATTCGGGCGAGATGCTGACCGACAAGTTGTCGTTGAAGAACGAACCGTCGATGCTGATGTTTGCCATTACTCTGTCTTCGGAATGCAGCGGATTGACGAGTTCTTTTACCAAACCACCCTGTTCAAATGATGCCGGTCTGTAAGTGGTGATGATTTCGTTCTTGGTCTTTACGTAGCCCAATCCATAAGATAGCGAAAGCCATTTCGTGGCCAGATAGGAAGAGTAGATGTAGGTGTCCCAGGAAGTCAGATTTTTAAGATTCGGATTACCCAACGACCACATCAGTTCTGAGTTTTGCAGCAGTACCGGATTCGATTCGCTTGGCGAGGCCGGACGCATATACAAGCCCAAACGTCCCCGCAGGTACACCTTTTTCGAAGGACTCCAGCTTGCCGAAGCATTCATCGTAGGGATTACGGTATGCTGTTTTTCCTGACCAATTTTCCAAAACGAAGCAGCTATGCCCGGTTCGAGCGTCAAGCCAAAGTCGTCATTCGGATACCATCCCATCTTGAAACTTGCCGTTACGTCCTGTCTGGCTTGTTTCTGTCTGAGGTTGGCCGAGCCTGTGTAGCAGGTTGAAAACCAATCGAGCGAGGCCGTTGTGTAAAGTTGGAAAAACCATTTTTTTGAAGGAATGAAACTGGGCATCACTACGATTTTCAGCGAATTTACCTTTTCGTTTGTTCCGTTCAGAATCGGAGTATTCTTACCAATTTGGCTGAAAGCCGATGTGGTATTTTCAGCGTAGGCATATTTCCAAGAGTTCGACAAAAACCATTTGTCTGAAAATTTGAAATAATAAAGTCCGTAGATTTGCGGTGACAAGCTTTTGGCGGTGTGGCGCTCTGTTGCGTGCGAAGCATCGAACAGATTTTCCGACCACACGTCCTGACTCAATGAACCACTGCCCGGATTTTCATTCCAGCCAAACGACAAGTCGTGCGAAATGGTTGTTTTGTCAGTAACGTACCTTGCATTCCATGCCGTTTGTACCCCGTTTTCGCGGCTGTAGCTGTGCCGGTTTTCGGTTCTGGTCAGCGTTTCGTATTTCTGATTTTTGTAAAAGAAATCGCGGTATTCCGTTTTGCCCGTTTGCGAAGTCAGGTGGTCGCGCTCGTAATTGCCCCGCACCATAAGGCCGTAAGTCCAATTATTACGCACCAATTTCGATGCAGCCGTGTAATAGCCATTGTTCGGAAACCGCTGAAACAAATTCACCCGCGTCACCCCTCCAACCTTGTATTCGGGCATGATGAAATTGACAACAGCACTCGCTCCCTCGTAGCGTGGGTCGGCAGGATGCTCCAGATACTGCACCCGTTTTACCTCTTTCGGCCAAAAGGTTTCCAAGTCTATTTGGCTTGCCCTTTTCCCATTGATGAAAACGGGCACAACTTCGCCCATCAGGTTGACAATCCCTCCATCCTTTTCTTTCAGGTAAGTAAGGTGCATGGTCTTAATCAGCGAAGCCGGGCTGTTCGACAGCCTTTTTTCTGCCTTCGTCGGAATGCAGTTGATTATTCCGTTTTCTATCCATTCGCGTTCGCCCATTACCTCCACTCCGCTTAATTGCTTTGAACGGAGTGAATCATCGGGTGCATACAGCAAGTCGTCAAATTCAATGACATTGTCAGCTTGCGCTATATTCGGAAATATAAGCAAGCAATATAGGGTAAAAGCAGCAATTCTTTTCATTTGTCGTTTCAAAGTAATCGTATTTAAGGGTAAATAAATAAGATTTGTTGATGTGCAAATATATATACTTTTTTTTAAAAACCTAAATATATGAGTAAAATATATACAATTAACAACCAAAATGTCAAATTTCTACTTCTTACACACATTCGTGTCGTTTCTATAGGAAACTGAGTTCAAGCATTAACATCTATATGCAGTGTTCCTTCCCCAATTCATATACAGTTCTTTTCATCTCCTTTATTTTGTAAAAAAGCTGTTTAAGAAGTCGTCTAAACTTTTCTGACGAAGATTTGAATTGGAATTTTATCTCTTCTAAATTCGGGTCTTCACCTTTCTTTTGGGTCGTTTTTTGATCTTTCATCGGTCGTGTAGCTCGCTACACTCCCTCTTCAAGGCCCAAAAACACCTCAAAAATAAAGGCAAATCTTGAAATTCATAAAAGTTCAGACGACTCCTAAATTTTATTCAAAAAGTATTCCAGTTTTTCTGAGTTTATTATCGGTCTTTTTCTGCAATGTCTTTTATTACATAACCCGGCATGCTCCTCAAAACATCACCGAAAAATCCGCTAAAACAACTCTTAGCAAAAACAGAAGTAAAATTTAAACAGCTTCGAAGCAGGTGTTCAAAATAAGTATCGCCAAGTCAGGCTGCACCTCAGCATAGCTCATGCAAGCGAACTTGCTTCACTATGCATTCGGTTTGCACTGACTCTTAATCTATAACTAATTTTCAACACCTACTTACTTATTTAGAAAGCCCCAGCTAGAAACCATAAATAAGGGGCAAGGCAAAAATCATGACGAGCGCCATGATGATTTGCAGCGGCAAACCTACCTTAATATAGTCAATGGGTTTGTAACCACCGGCCGACATCACCAGGGCATTGGGCGGTGTGGAGAAAGGCGATGCAAAACACATGCTGGCGGCTACGGTTACGGCCATGAGCATGGGGACGGCACTTACCCCTTGCGCCGTGGCGGCCGAAAGGGCAATGGGAGCCATGAGTACGGCTGTCACGGTGTTCGAAATGAAAAAGGTGAGGAGCGAAGTGGCCAGGTAAATGGCGGCCAACAGCACATAAGGACCATAATCGCCCACGGCATGAACCAGTCCGGTGGATATGAAAGACGATGCCCCGGTTTTTTCGAGTGCCGTAGACATGGGGAGCATGGCACCGAAAAGAATGATGCTTTCCCAGTTGATGGTTTTGTAAGCTGCTTCGACACTGCGCAAACAGCCGGTGAATATCATGGCTACAGCAGCCAGCATGACGGCTGTGACGGGGGCAATGGGAATGCTGTCGAAGGCCATGGCTACAACCATGAGCAACATGATGAGGGCGGCAAGGGGGGCTTTGTAGTCGAGGGTAACACGGGCGGCTTGCTCCTGCGGCTGACCGATAACCACCCATTCGGTACCATCGGATTTGTTGAGCCGGGCAATGTTGTCCCAAGGGCCTTGCACGAGGATGATGTCGGAAGCATGAAGACGGCGGTTCTTGATGTCGTCGAGCAAATAGTCGTCGTGACGGCGAATACCGAGAATGTTCAATCCGTAGGTGGCACGAAAATCGGCCTGCGCCACGGTGCGGCCTACAAGCGCCGAAGTGGGCAAAATAAGAATTTCGGCCATACCCACATCGTAAAAGTTCAATCCGGCAGCGGCCTCATCCTGTTTTTGCGGCAGCAAGGCATTTTCGGCAATGAGCAGGTTAATACGTTCGGGCGAACCGCTGAGGTAAAGCACGTCGTCGGTTTGCAGTTCGACATCGGCCAAGGCAAACTGTTCGACTTTGCGAAGAGCTGCTCCCTGCTTGGCAATGCGGCGAATTTCAATGACGTTGACCCCATAGGCATTGTAGACGTTAAGCTGCTTGAGGGTTTTACCCATCATGGGCGAGCCGAGGGTGATTTGCGCAGCCATAAGGCCTTGTCCTACCTTATATTCTTCGGCTAGCTGGCTGAGTGTCTTACCGCTTCGCGAGGTATTCTTGCCGGTACGTTCCTTCAGAAATTTACGCGAAAGGGGAATAAGAGCCAAAGTACCGACAACAATACAAAGAATGCCGATGGGGGTAAACGAGAAGAACGTAAGTGGCGCATAACCGGCAGCCACCAGGGCATCGCGCACAATGAGGTTGGGCGGCGTACCAATCAGGGTAAGCATACCGCCCATACTTCCGGCAAAGGCCAGGGGCATGAGCATACGGGCGGGCGAAACACCTGCTCCGCGTGCCATACTCACGACGATGGGAAGCATGAGGGCCACGGTACCAGTGTTGCTGACAAAGGCGCCGACCACACTGGTGGTGAGCATGAGCAAAACGAAGAGTTTGGTTTCGCTGGTTCCGGCCAGTCCGAGAATACCGGTGCCCATGCGCTTGGCTAGTCCGGTACTGAATATGCCGCCGCCCACCACAAAGAGTCCGGTCATCATGATAACTATGGGGTTGGAAAATCCGGCCAAGGCTTCTTCGGGGGTGAGTACGCCGGTGAGCACCAGTGCCAGGGCTGCACAGATGGCAACGAGGTCGGAACGGATTTTTCCGCTGACGAAAAGTATGGCCGAAAGGGCCAGAATGATAAGAGTTATGGTCATAAGCAAAATAAAAAAACGAGTTAAGGTTTACGATTGTGTGTTTGTAGCGACGGCACCTGTGCAGTTTCCTCCGGCACAATGGGCATCGAGCAGCGGACGGAACAGTTCGGGTACGGTGAGCGGATGCTGTTTGAGTTCATCGAGCACGTCGCTACCTTGACGGGTGAGGGCAAAATAGATGTGGCGTTTGTCATCATGTCCGAAGGAACGGCGCAAGTAATGCTTGTTTTCCAGACCGCGCAATATTTTCGAAGCATGGGGGGCTAACAACCCTGTATGTTCACAAATGGTGCCGGCAGATATTTTGTCATTGCCGATGCAGCAAAGAATCATGGCTTCGTTCAGCGTGATGCTGTAATGCTGCGAAAGTTGCTGTTCCAACTCTGAAAGGGCGCGAACCACATCGCGCATCATACAAATAGTAGCTATTTTTTCCATATTATTACGTGAATGAACGTGAGAAGAACGGCGCTTTGCAAGCTACCGTTCCAAACCCCCAAAAGGTGATTCATCCCTCTTGAACCGAAATACGGAAAAGAGATGAATCACCAATGAAAGTAGCTATTTCTATTTATAAGGTATCTGCATGGAGAACGCTTATCGAACTAAATGAACAGATTGACACCTGCCTGTTCGGCACGGTTCATATAGGTGGCTACACCGCCAATCGTTACATTGTCGAGCAATTCGTCGCGACTTACGCCCATCACGTCCATCGACATTTGACAGGCAATGAACTCTACGCCATTGTCGATGGCCTGCTGGCGGAGCGATTCGAGCGAGTCGATGCCTTTGCGGTTCATGATGTAGCGCATCATGCGTCGTCCCATTCCGCCCATGTTCATTTTCGAAAGCTTCAGTGCCGTAGAGTCGCCAGGCATCATCATGCCAAACATTTTGGCAAAGATGTCCTTGTGGACCTTGGGCTTGCTTTGTTTCTTAATGACATTCAGCCCCCAGAAGGTAAAGAAAATGGTTACTTTTTTGCCCGTGGCAGCAGCACCGTTGGCCAGCACGAAGGTGGCCAGGGCTTTGTCGAGGTCGTCGCTGAACATGATGAAAGTTTTGCCGTCGCGCGGCGGAAGTGCCGGAGTGGCTGTGGCTGACTGCGGAGCTACGGCAGGAGTGCCCTTGGTAACGCAAACGCAGTAACGGCCGTTCTGTTCGGTATGCGACACGAAGGTATTGCCCGTGGTTTCGCACCATGACTCAGCATCGCGGGGGAAACCGGGATCGGAAGCTATGACTTCAAGACTTTGACCGGGCTCCATGCTGTCGAGTTTGTTTTTGAGTTTCATGATTGGTCCCGGACAGGAAAGTCCGCAGGCATCGAGACGGAGCGATGCGGGGACTGCAACGGGCTGCGTCTGAACCACCGGAGTGGGCTGTTCGGACTTCGCTGCCGGCGCACAGGAGGCAAAGGGGACGGGGTCGGGCAACGTGGCAGTGGCTGCCTTGTAGACTTTCAGTCCGCCGACAAGGTTGCGCACATCGGTGAAACCGTTGAGCTGCAAAATGTTGGAGGCCAAATAACCGCGCAAACCTACACCGCAGAACACAAAGATGGGTTTATCGGCGGGAAGTTCGTCCAAACGGTTGCGAAGGTCGTCGAGCGGAATATTCACGGCACCGGGCAGAGAACCCAACCCGAACTCCAGCTCAGTGCGGACATCGAGCAGGGTGACAACCGAGGGGTCGGCATCGCGCAACTCGCGCCAGTAAAGCGGCTGCATGCGGTGGGTCAACACGTTTTCGGCCACATAGGCTGCCATGGCCACGGGGTCCTTGGCCGACGAGAAGGGAGGCGCATAGGCCTGTTCCAGGGCCATGAGGTCGTAGATGGTGTCATGATGTTTGATGGCCAGGGCTATTTCGTCGATGCGTTTGTCGACTCCGCTGCGTCCCACAATCTGTGCACCAAAGATGCGGCCGTCAGTGGGCGAAAACACGAGTTTGAGCGTAAGAGGGGTGGCACCAGGATAGTAGCCGGCATGGTCGTTGGGGTGAATCGTTATGCTCTGATAATCAATGTCCCACTGCTTAAGCCGCTTGGCAGGCAAACCGGTGGCGGCTACGGTGAGGTCGAACACCTTGGCTACGGAAGTGCCGATGGCGCCTTCGTATGAGCGACTGTTGCCCAGCACCATGTTGTCGGCCACCAAACGCGCCTGGCGGTTGGCAGGTCCGGCAAGGAAGTTGAGCCAGGGTTTACCAGTGAGGGGATGGGGATATTCGATGGCATCGCCCACGGCATAAATGTCGGGATCGGAGGTTTGCAGGTATTCGTTGACCTTGATTCCGCGCATCTCGCCCAATTCAAGTCCTGCCTCTTCGGCCAGACGGGTGTTGGCGCGTACGCCGATGCTGAGAATAACGAGATCGGCCTCAACACTCTTGCCCGAAGCGAACTGCACCTGAATGCCCGTGGGGGTGGATTGGAAAGCGGAAACTGCTTGTTTCAGATAGAGGCGCACGTGCTTTTGCAACAAATGTTCATGCACGAGCGAGGCCATGGAATAGTCGATGGGAGCCATTACCTGATCGGCCATCTCGACAATGCCCACCTCGGCTCCGGCCTCAACCAGATTTTCGGCCATTTCCAATCCGATGAAACCACCACCAATAATGAGGGCACGCTTCACGGTGTGCTGCGTCAGATAGGCCTTGATGCGGTCGGTGTCGTTGACATTGCGCAACGTAAAAATGCCTTCGCTGTCGATGCCGGGCAGAGGCGGCTTGACGGGCGATGCTCCGGGCGAAAGGAGGAGTTTGTCGTAGGTTTCGGTGTAGCTGGTACCATCAGCTTTACGCACTTCAACGGTTTTGGCCTTGCGGTCGATGCTTACCACTTCCTGCGAGGTACGAACGTCCACATTCAATCGGCGTGAAAAGCCTTCGGCGGTTTGCACCAGCAGTTTTTCGCGTTCGGCGATGGTGCCACCTATATAATAAGGTAGGCCACAGTTGGCATAGGAAATATACTCTCCTTTTTCAAACAGGATAATTTCGTCGTTTTCGGTCAGTCGGCGCAAACGAGCGGCAGCGGTGGCACCGCCTGCTACTCCACCTACAATCAAATGCTTCATATATTCGTTTTTTATTTATCAGATTTACTCAAAACCCCTTTATTTATCGAGGTTTATTTTATTTTCCATTGGAAAATATTGCAAATATACAAGCATTTAGCAAAGTAGCAATAGCGAAGGCGAATTTTTAAATTGTTTTAAGAAATTCCATGCAATTTATGGAGGATACAACGCAGCCTAAGCGGAAAAAGAAGGACTGTCGCATTGGTATGGAAGAGAGAGTGGCTGTTTGGGATAAAAAATAATCAGGAAAGGCTGCGGCTATCAACACTTGTGCTGTGCGAAACGGATTTAACACCTTTCTAAACAAAGCTAAAACGCAACTACCGGCCTCAACGCTGAATATGGGGCGAAAAAGGCGGACCGGAAACCAAGGTAGTGGTATTTCTGAAAGTGCTGATTATCATTTATTCCAAGCTTGTTGAAAAAGTCTCGGAACTAATTTCAACTAGGTCGGAACTAATTTGCACGAACTCGGAACTAATTTCAAGAAACTCGGAAGGAATTCTGACGATGTACGAACCCATGGCTAAGCCTTCTGCATACGAAAGAAATATGTGGGTCTAATCTTTAATTTAATTTCACAGCTTGAAGCAGGAAGCTATTAACATTTGCCTTACACACGCCACTGCGGTGCAAGCATGGCTTTGAAAAATATTACTCATTATCAACAGCCACATACAAACAAAAAAAGCAGACACTGCGGCATGGAAACCACAGTGTCTGCTTCAAGAAAAACAGAAAGACTGCTTATTTAAGGAGTTTTTCGCGCAATTTGGCGAGCATATCTACCGTCATGGCGTCGAGGTCGTACTGAGGAGCCCAGTCCCATTCCTGACGAGCGCAGATGTCGTCGAGGCTGTTGGGCCAAGAGTCAGCGTTGGCCTGCTTGAGTGGCTCAACCTTGTACTCCATTTCGAAGTTGGGCACATACTTGCGGATGGCAGCGAGCACACCTTCGGGATCGAAGCTCATGGCTGCAATGTTGAACGCATTGCGGTGAATGAGGCGGGCAGGGTCGGCTTCCATAAGTTCAACGGCAGCACGAAGGGCATCGGGCATGTACATCATGTCCATGTAAGTGCCCTTGCTGATGGGGCAAACGAACTTTTCGCCGCGAACAGCGCTGTAATAGATGTCGCAAGCATAGTCGGTGGTGCCACCGCCCGGAGGAGTTACGTAAGAGATAAGACCGGGGAAGCGAACAGCACGGGTGTCGACACCATACTTACGGAAATAGTAGTCGGAGAGCAACTCGGTGGTTACCTTCGAAACACCGTAGATGGTGCGCGGACGCTGAATGGTGTCCTGCGGCACGTGGTTGGGAGGCGTTTCGGGGCCGAACGAACCGATAGAACTGGGCGTGAACACCGAGCAGTTGTGTTCGCGAGCCACTTCGAGTACGTTCCAAAGACCGTCGATACCGATTTTCCATGCCAACTGAGGACGACCTTCGGCTACAACGCTCAGCAGGGCAGCGAGATTGTAGATAGCGTCGATGTTGTGCTTCTTCACAACTTCAGCGATTTGTTCACCGTTCGTTACGTCGCAGATTTCGCTCGGACCGCTTTCGAGCAGTTCGCCTTGGGGTTGAGCACTGGGGATGTAACCGCAAACTACATGGTCGTTGCCGTAAATACCGCGCAACTTCATTGTCAGCTCAGAACCAATTTGGCCTGTAGCTCCAATAACCAGAATATTCTTCATTATCGAGGTTGTTAAAAATAAGATTCGATTTAGCGCAGTTAATGTAAACCTTATACAGAGGCTTGAAATACGTGTTTTTTAGTTTGCCCGTACCGCTACATCTAACTTGGCTAATGCAAAGGTAGTGCAAGCTGAGTGCATAACCAAAGAAAAAGCTTGATTTTTCTTTGGATAGGCCGAAGCGCAGCCTAACTTGGGCACAGCCAAAGACAGTGCAAGCTGAGTGCATAACCCCAAAAAAAGCTTGATTTTTCTTTGGCTAAGCCGAAGCGCAGGCAAACTCACCTTATACATTTTACTTCATTCCCTCGAAAGAGTTGATAAGGATGACCGCCAAAACCACAGCCGTAATAAAGGCATAAAGCCAGTCGCGCTCCTTTAAAAAGTCGATGAGCGAAAGCGCTACACGCAAAATGGGCGTGAGAATGAGCACCAACACACCCGTTTGAATCCAACCCACCGGCGTGAAACGAGAAAAACCACTTAATATACCGCCGAGTGTGGTGAGTTCGGGCGCATGATGAGAGGAATAACTGAATTTACGATATACAGATGGGTCGAACGGTTCGGAACCGTGATGAACAAGATAAAGTATGCCACCTACCAAACCAATTAAGCAGGCGATGCCCACACCCCAGCGCAGGGTTCGCGCAATGAGAATTTGAATGTTCATGATACAATGCATTGAAAAGTGTTCAACATCTACTTACCACGATTTTAATATTGACCGGCAAGACCCTGCCAAATCATGTTGATGGCTACCAGGGTGATGGCTACACAGAATATTTGGCGTAGCACGCTGACATTCATGCTCTTGAGCAGACGCGCTCCGGTGAGCGCACCCAGCAACACGCCAATCATGACCGGACAGGCTATGCCGGGTTCGATAATGCCGCGCTGCACATAAATAACGGCCGAGGCACAGGCCGTGACGCCCATCATGAAGTTGGACGTGGTGGTGCTCACCTTGAAGGGCACCTTCATCAGACCATCCATGGCCAACACTTTCAATACGCCCGAACCAATGCCCAATATGCCACTGAGCACACCGGCAATGTACATGACGCCAAAACCACCGCCTACGTTGCGCAGTTCGTAGGACTTAACCGTGCCGTCCTTTTGCGGCCAGGAACCGAACAGTTTGAGCCGGCGCGCCATTTCGCTGCCCTGAACCCCTTCGTGGTCGGACTTGCGACGCTGCTGCATGACTGCGGTGAGCAGCAACACGCAACCATAAATGACGGCAATGACATTGTTGTTGAGATAAATAGCTACCGCTGCACCACAAACGGCACCTATGGTGGTGGCTATTTCGAGAAACATGCCCAAACGAATGTTTGTGATGCCCTCCTTGACATAAGCAGAACCCGAACCACTCGAAGTGGCTATGGAAGCTACAAGCGCGGCCCCGATGGCATAATGAAAATCTATGCCAAAACCCAGCGTCAGCACGGGAATGACTACGACACCGCCACCCAAACCGGTGAGCGAACCCAGCAGACCGGCACAATAGGCGGCCAAAAGCAAAATAAGGGTGAATGCAAGTATTGTCATTGTGATTTGAAAAAAAGAAATGAACCTAAATAAAACAAAACCATAAAGGGCGTTTTCGCTATGCGAAGTTATAAAAAAATCCTTTTTCGCGTGTAGCATTCGACAAAAATCAATAACTTTGCCTTGCGCTATGTCGTAGGCATAGCCCAAGCGGCACGCACAGGAACTGCAAGTCTTGCTACTTGGCAGGCTTGACACGTGCAGCACCGTTTGAGAGTAGACTGTTGATATTCAGCTGTCGCCCCTTGTTGACCAAAGGCATAGAGCGAGGCGAAACAACAATTACTTCAACACCCACGGCCACCGGCCAACAGGCATTGCCCGCAGAGCGGATGGCTAACCATTCAAGCAACTAAAACTTGCCACTCTATGCTTAATAACTGTCACTTATCGAAGTTGGTCCTTGAACAGGCCAAGAAATATGGCGAACGTACAGCACTCAACTATCGCGACTACGACAAGAATCAGTGGATACCCATTTCATGGAACAGCTTTGCCGAAAAGGTGAAGCAAACGTCGCTGGCTCTGCTGCGCTTGGGCGTGAAGGTACAGGAAAACATTGCCGTTTTTTCACAAAACAAACCCGAAACTCACTTCGTGGATTTCGGCGCCTACGGCATTCGCGCGGTGACCATCCCCTTTTATGCCACCAGCAGTGGCTCGCAAATTACCTACATGATTAACGATGCTGACATCCGTTTTCTCTTCGTAGGCGAACAACAACAGTATGACACGGCGTTCGGCGTGATGCAGGTGGCACAAACGCTGGAACGTATCATTATATTCGACCCGAAGGTGGTGAAAAACGAAAAAGACCACTTGTCGGTGTATCTCGATGACTTTCTGAAAGAACAACTGGCCGGCGACACTTCGGACCTCGAAGCTGAATACGAACGCCGACAGGCCGAGGCTTCGTACGACGATTTGTGCAACATTCTGTACACAAGCGGCACTACGGGACAAAGCAAGGGCGTGATGCTGACCTACAGCCAGTATCGCGAGGGATTGCGCGTGAACGACATGGTGCTGAACCTGAGCGAGGAGGATGTATTTTTGAACTTCCTGCCCTTTACGCATGTGTTTGAACGTGCCTGGTGTTACCTGGGTATGGCCGAGGGTGTGCAGCAATATATTAACCTGCGCCCGGCCGATGTGCAGCGTTCAATGCAGGAAGTACACCCCACGTGTATGACGTCGGTACCCCGCTTCTGGGAAAAGGTGTATCAGGCGGTGCTCGACAAAATGGAGCATGGCTCGTTCATGGAGCGTAAACTCATTCGCGAAGCGCTGGAAGTGGGCAGCCGCTACTGGGTGAACTATAAATCGAAAGGCAAAACGGCTCCGCTCGGACTAAAACTGCAATACCAACTCTACGATAAAACCATTATTCGCGTACTGCGCAAGACACTGGGATTGGAACGTGCCAACTTCTTCCCGACTGCGGGTGCGGCTATCTCGCCCGAGGTGGAAAAGTTTGTACATGCTGCCGGACTGAACATGACGTGTGGCTACGGACTGACGGAAAGCATGGCTACGGTGTCGTGCGACGTGGTCGGCAAACCCATTACGCTGGGTTCGGTTGGCCGACTGGTAGATGGCATCGAAATAAAATTCGGCGAAAACAATGAGGTACTGCTGAGAGGTAAGACCATTACGCCGGGCTATTACCGCAAAGAAAAGGAGACGCAAGCTGCTATCGACGAGGAGGGCTGGTTCCATACGGGCGATTCGGGCTATATGAAGGACGGTGAACTCTTCTTGCGCGAACGTATCAAGGATTTGTTCAAAACTTCGAACGGCAAATACATTGCTCCGCAGATGATTGAATCGAAACTGGTGCTCGATCGCTTGTTCGATCAGGCTGTCGTGGTGGCTGACGAACGTAAATTTGTCAGTGCGCTGATTGTGCCCGACTTCAAGGTACTTGAGGATTTTGCACGCGACAACGGCATTGAATATTCGGACCACGAGGACCTTTGCCAACACCCCAAGGTACTGAAACTCTATACCGAACGTATCGAAACCTTGCAGCAGGATTTGGCTAACTACGAAAAAATCAAACGTTTCCTTTTGTTGCCGAACCCCTTTACCATGCAGAATGGCGAACTGACGAATACGCTTAAGGTGCGCCGCCGCGTGGTATATGAACACTATGCTGCCGAAATTGACAAAATGTATGCTGATGCCGAAGCACAACAGGCTCAGCAGGCTTAGTTTATATGCTGGTAAGCAGATGCAGATTGTTTTGGAATTTGCATGGGGTATACCTAAATATTTAGTTTAGCGATAGATTGCCACATGCTTGCGTTGCATCTGCTTAGCCTATCTCCCTATTATATATAATAATAACTATACACTGAAACTCATTCCAAACCACTGATGATAACTTCCGACCAACTGAAAGATGCGCAGGAGCGCACCGAAGCCCTTTACCGCTACTTAGACATTGAAGCTAAAACCATGGAGCTGCAGGAAGAACAACTCCGAACCCAGGACCCCGGTTTCTGGGACGATGCCAAACGGGCCGAAGAGCAAATGAAAAAGGTAAAAGGCATTGAAAAGTGGATCGAAGGTTACAAGCATGTGAAACTGCTGGTTGACGAACTGGCACTGGCTTTCGACTTCTATAAGGACGAAATGGTTACCGAAGAAGAAGTGGACGAAAACTATACCCGCACCATCGAAGCTATCGAGGAACTGGAACTGCGCAACATGCTGCGACAGGAAGAGGACTCGATGGACTGTGTGCTGAAAATCAATTCGGGTGCCGGCGGTACAGAAAGTCAGGACTGGGCTTCGATGCTGATGCGTATGTATATGCGCTATGCCGAAGCTCACGGCTACCGTTGCACCATCTCGCACTTGCAGGATGGCGACGAAGCGGGCATCAAAACCGTAACGATGGAAATTGAAGGCGACGATGCTTACGGCTACCTAAAGAGCGAAAACGGCGTACACCGCTTGGTGCGCGTGTCGCCCTACAATGCGCAGGGTAAACGCATGACATCGTTTGCTTCGGTATTCGTTACACCGCTGGTTGACGATACCATCGAGGTATATGTCGACCCGTCGAAAATTTCGTGGGACCTTTTCCGCTCGGGTGGTGCCGGCGGTCAGAACGTGAACAAGGTGGAAACGGGTGTGCGTCTGCGCTACCAGTACAAAGACCCTGACACGGGCGAGGAGGAAGAAATCCTGATTGAAAACACCGAAAGCCGTAAACAGCTCGAAAACCGCGAAAACGCCATGCGCTTGCTGCGTTCGCAACTCTACGACCGCGCCCTGCAAAAACGTAAGGCGGCACAGGCTAAAATCGAGGCGGGCAAAAAGAAAATTGAATGGGGAAGCCAAATCAGAAGCTATGTGTTTGACGACCGACGCGTCAAAGACCACCGCACAGGATTCCAAACAAGCGATGTGGGTGGCGTGATGGATGGTAAAATCGATGGCTTTATCAAGGCTTACCTGATGGAATTCTCTGAGAACGAAACAGAATAGTCTAACCCGATAATCTGAATCGACCATGAATAAACATCAACAACGTAATCTGAAAAAAAGTATCCGCGATGCCCAACAGGCTCGCCAGGCTAACCGCGTAATCAATGGCATCTTTATGGCTTTGATTCTGCTCATGGTGCTGGCTCTGCTGGCTTACTACTTTATAAACTAATTCAATACATTCATCGTGTCTGTCGAAATTGAACGTAAATTTTTAGTTCGCGGCGACTACAAATCGAAAGCCGTTTCACACAGCCGCATTGTGCAGGGATACATCTGCAGCGACCGCGGACGCACCGTGCGGGTGAGACTGCGCGGCGAAAAGGGATATTTAACCATCAAAGGCCCTTCGACCGATAACGGACTTTCGCGCTACGAGTTTGAAAAAGAAATCACGGTCGACGAAGCTCTTTCGCTGTTGCGCCTTTGCCAACCCGGCATCATCGATAAGGTGCGCTGGCTCGTTCCGGCCGGTAAGCATACGTTCGAGGTCGACGAGTTCTTTGGCGACAACGAAGGTCTTGTTGTGGCCGAGGTAGAACTGTCGCACGCCGATGAAAGTTTCGAACACCCCGATTTTCTGGGCCCTGAAGTGACGGGCCAACGCCGTTACTACAACTCCGCACTCCGAACCTGCCCATTCAAGGACTGGCCCGAAGCGCACGCTGATAACGCGTAACATATAATACTAAATTATAAAATCTTACATCCATGTACGGAAAATTCCAAGAACATCTACAAAAAGAATTGGCAGGTATCAAAGAGGCAGGTCTTTATAAGGAAGAACGCCTCATCGAAGGCCCTCAGAAGGCAGCTATCCAAGTAAAAGGTCAGGAAGTGCTGAACTTCTGCGCCAACAACTACCTCGGTCTTTCAAATCATCCGCGCCTCATCCAGGCCGCTAAGGACATGATGGACCGCCGCGGCTACGGTATGTCGAGCGTACGCTTTATCTGCGGTTCGCAGGACGCCCACAAACAACTCGAAGCTGCTATCTCTGACTACTTCAAAACAGAAGATACCATTCTTTACGCTGCTTGCTTCGACGCTAATGGTGGTGTATTCGAACCCTTGCTCACGGCTGACGATGCCATCATCTCGGACGCATTGAACCACGCTTCAATCATCGACGGTGTGCGCCTTTGCAAAGCTAAACGCTACCGCTATGCCAATGCCGACATGGAAGACTTGGAACGTCAGCTACAGGCTGCTCAGGAACAGCGTTTCCGCATCATCGTAACCGACGGTGTATTCTCAATGGACGGCAACGTAGCTCCGATGGACAAGATTTGCGACTTGGCTGAAAAGTACGACGCATTGGTAATGGTCGACGAAAGCCACTCTGCCGGTGTCGTTGGTGCAACGGGTCACGGTGTGAGCGAATTCTTCAACACTTACGGCCGCGTCGACATTTACACGGGTACGCTCGGTAAGGCTTTCGGTGGTGCCATGGGTGGTTTCACCACGGGCCGCAAGGAAATTATCGACATGCTCCGTCAGCGTTCACGTCCCTACCTCTTCTCTAACTCTGTAGCTCCCGCCATCGTTGGTGCTGCCATCGAAACCTTCAACATCCTGAAGGAAAGCAACGAACTCCACGACAAACTCGTTGAGAACGTAAACTACTTCCGCGACAAGATGATGGCTGCCGGCTTTGACATCAAACCGACGCAGAGCGCTATCTGCGCCGTAATGCTTTACGATGCCAAGCTTTCGCAGGTTTATGCCCAGAAGATGCAGGAAGAAGGTATCTACGTTACCGGTTTCTACTACCCCGTTGTGCCGAAGGATCAGGCTCGTATCCGCGTGCAGATTTCTGCCGGCCACGAACGCGAACACCTCGACAAGTGTATCGCTGCCTTCATCAAGGTGGGCAAAGAACTTGGCGTGCTGAAATAAGCAGCCGTCTGTAGGAATTTAGGATATAACATTCGCTAAATACCCATTTATCACACACCAGCGCATGGTCAGCTGTTCGGTTAAATGCTGTTCAGCTCGCCATGCGCTGTTTTTATTTGCTCCCGCCAAATAGTTGCTGAATAATCCGGCAATGGGTTGCGGACAGAACAGATTATGAGTTTCAGACAAACCCTGCTACAGGTTTCATCCATCCCCCACCCTCGCCCACACTGTTGCCGCAGCTCTTTGGAAAAAAGTCACACTTTGGCCTTGAAAACACCTTCAATCACCTCTTAGAGTGCCAAGTAGCTCTTCAAAATCATGAGTTGCGTATCTATTTTCATAGCAAAGGGCATGATACACACCCTTTCCCGTTTTTTTTTTCTACTTTTGCACCATAAATAAAATAACGCTATGCAAAAGAACTTAGTAATCGTTGAGTCGCCCGCTAAGGCAAAGACCATTGAAAAATTTTTAGGACCTGACTTTAAGGTTATGTCGAGCCTTGGCCACATTCGCGATTTGAAGAAGAAAAACTTTGGCGTGGACCTTGAGACGTTTGAACCGCAATACGAAATACCTGCCGACAAACGGCATGTAGTCAGCGATTTACGCGCACAAGCTAAAGCTTCGGAGGCTGTTTGGCTGGCATCCGATGAGGACCGCGAGGGAGAAGCCATCGCCTGGCACCTGGCCGAGGTGCTCGGACTCGATCCGAAGGAAACGCGCCGTATCGTATTTCACGAAATTACGAAACCGGCTATTCTCTCGGCTATCGAACATCCGCGCCACATCGACCTGAACCTGGTTGATGCCCAGCAGGCACGCCGCGTACTCGACCGTCTGGTGGGCTTTAAGCTCTCGCCGGTACTTTGGCGACGCGTGCGTCCCAGCCTTTCGGCAGGACGTGTGCAGAGTGTGGCTGTACGTCTGATTGTGGAACGCGAACGCGAAATTCAAAAGTTTATCCCCGAAGCATCATACCGTGTCACGGCAAACTTCAACGTGCCGGCGGGCAACGGACAAACGGTACTGCTCAAAGCGGAACTCAACAAACGCTTTGCTACCAAAGACGAAGCTGAAGAGTTCCTGACCTACTGCCGCGATGCTGCGTTCAATATCGACAGCATTACGACGCGCCCCACCAAGCGCACTCCGGCTGCTCCGTTTACCACTTCGACGCTGCAACAGGAGGCTGCCCGCAAACTGGGTTTCCCGGTGAGCATGACCATGCGCGTGGCGCAAACGCTCTACGAATCGGGACTCATTACTTATATGCGTACTGACTCGATGAACCTGTCAGACCTCTGCCTCAACAGTTGCGGACCGGTCATCGAACAACTTATGGGGGCGGAATATCACAAGCGTCGCACCTACCACACGCACTCGAAAGGGGCGCAGGAGGCGCACGAGGCCATCCGACCTACCGACATGGCACGTCAGCACGTTGAAGGTACACCGCAGGAAAAGCGTCTGTACGAACTGATTTGGAAACGTACCATCGCCAGCCAGATGGCAGATGCACAACTGGAGCGTACAACGGTGAATATTGCTATCAATAACCGTCCGGAATACTTCCAGGCAACAGGCCAGGTAGTTCGCTTCGACGGTTTCATGCGCGTTTACCGCGAAAGTCTGGGCGACGACGAAGTGCAGCAGGCAGACGATGCCAACTTACTGCCGCCCATGAACGAAGGACAGCAGCTCGAAAAGCACAACATCACGGCGCAGCAGCGATTTACGCAGCAGCCGCCGCGTTATACGGAACCTTCGCTCGTACACAAACTCGAAGAACTGGGTATTGGCCGTCCGTCTACCTATGCGCCGACCATCTCTACCATCCAGCAGCGCGAATATGTGGTTAAGGGTGAAAAGGAAGGCACACCGCGCGCATTCATTCAGCTTTCGCTTCTACCCGACGGACAGATTACCGAGGAAACGCTGACTGAAAACGTAGGTAGCGACAAGGGTAAACTCATCCCGACGGACATTGGCCTCGTTGTCAATGATTTCCTCATGGAGTATTTCCCGGACATCATGGATTATAACTTTACGGCAAACGTCGAAAAGGAATTCGACGAAGTGGCCGAAGGTCATAAAAACTGGACCAACCTCATCAGCACTTTCTATCGCGACTTCGAACCGCAGGTTGAACGCACGATGAACGAAAAAACGGAACACCGTGTCGGTGAACGCGAATTGGGCATCGATCCGCAATCGGGCAAACCCGTAAGTGTAAAAATCGGCCGTTTCGGACCGGTCGCACAAAAGGGCGAATCGGGCAGCGAGGAAAAGCCTACCTTTGCCAACTTGAAAGCGGGTCAGAGCATCGAAACCATTACGCTCGACGAAGCGCTCGAACTCTTTAAGTTGCCGCGCGAATTGGGCGAATTTGAAGGGGTTATGCTGAAGGCGAACTCGGGTCGCTTCGGTCCGTATGTGCAAATGAACAAACTCTATGTGTCCATTCCGAAGGACGAGGACCCGATGACGATTTCGCTGGAACGTGCCATCGAACTGGTACAGATGAAGCGCGAGGCTGATGCCAAAAGTCTGCTCAAAACCTTTGACGAGGAACCCGGACTGGAAGTCAAGATGGGACGTTGGGGCCCGTATATTGCCTACAAAAAGAAGAATTACAAAATTCCGGCCAAGGAGGCTGAAAATGCGGCTAACCTTTCGCTCGAAGATTGCAAACGCATCATGGAGGAGGACAGCAAAAAGCCTGTACGCAAACGCAAAACCGCTGCGAAAAAGGCGTAAAACTGCTGCACTGCAACAAACGGCGGGCTGAACTTCTCGGTTTCGGCCCACCGCATAACTTCACTTGCTAATTCATCATCAACGTGCAAAGTATCATACTGATAGGCTATATGTGTGTGGGAAAAACCACGGTCGGACGTGCGCTTGCCAAACGGCTGGGACTTACGTTCTACGATCTCGACTGGTATATCGAGGAAAGGTTTCACACCCGTGTAGCCGACATTTTTGCCAACGAGGGCGAGGAGCGCTTTCGCGACCTGGAACGCCGCATGCTGCGCGAAGTGGCTGAGTTCGAAAACATTGTGCTTTCGTGCGGCGGAGGCACACCGTGCTTCTTCGACAACATGGACTACATGAACCACACCGGGCAGACATTCTACCTCAATGCCTCAACCGATACCATTATTCAGCACCTGAACATCAGCCGGGGCGAACGACCATTGCTCAAAGGCAAGTCGGAGGCTGAACTGCGTGATTTCATCAACGAACAACTGCAACTGCGCGAACCCTACTACCGGCAAGCGCAACATATTATAGATGTCAACGTGCTCGATTCTTTCGATAAAATTTCGATTGTCGTTGACGATATTCAATCTAAAATAATTTCTTCTGACAACTATGCGAAAATGGAGAATTGAGGACTCGGAAGAGCTCTACAACATCAAGGGTTGGGGCGTCAACTATTTCGGCATCAACGAAAAAGGACACGCTTACGTTTCACCTCGCAAGGATGGGGTTCGCGTCGACTTGAAAGAAGTGGTCGACGAACTCAACTCGCGCGACATCACCGCGCCGGTGCTGCTCCGATTTCCCGACATATTGGACAACCGTATCGAAAAAACCTCGGAGTGCTTTGCACGCGCTGCCGAAGAATACGAATTCAAAGCTGAACACTTTATCATCTACCCCATCAAGGTCAACCAGATGCGTCCGGTAGTTGAGGAAATTATCAGCCACGGTAAAAAATACAACCTCGGACTCGAAGCGGGTTCCAAACCTGAGTTGCATGCCGTGCTGGCCACGAACATGGACTCTGACAGCCTGATTATTTGCAACGGTCACAAGGACCAAAACTTCATCGAACTGGCATTGCTGGCACAAAAAATGGGTAAACGTGTGTTCCTCGTCATCGAAAAGATGCCCGAACTCATCACCATTGCCCGCACGGCCGAAAAGTTGGGTGTACGCCCAAACCTGGGTATCCGCATCAAGCTGGCGGCTTCAGGCACAGGCAAATGGCAGGAAAGTGGCGGCGATGCTTCAAAGTTTGGTTTGAACTCGTCCGAACTGCTGCAAGCCCTGCAAAAGCTCAACGAAATGGGCATGCACGACTGCTTGAAGCTCATTCACTTCCACATCGGTTCGCAAATCACCAAAATCCGCCGCATCTCTACGGCACTGCGCGAGGCTGCTCAGTTCTACGTGCAGCTGCATTCGCTCGGTTTCAACATCGAGTTTGTCGACTGCGGTGGCGGCTTAGGGGTTGACTACGACGGCACACGTTCCAGCAATTCGGAAAGTTCGGTCAACTACTCTATTCAGGAATACGTCAACGACTGCGTCTACACTTTTGTCGATGCAGCCAACAAAAACAACATTCCGCACCCGAACCTCATTACCGAGGGTGGCCGTTCGCTCACTGCCCACCACTCCGTACTCATTGTCGACGTGCTTGAAAATGTAAGCATGCCGCACATGGACGAGAATTTCCACCCCTCCGAGCAAGATCACCAGCTCGTTCACGACCTGACAGAAATCTGGGATAAACTCTCCACCCGCTCCATGCTCGAGGACTGGCACGACGCGCAGGACATTCGCGACGAAGCGCTCGACCTTTTCCGCCACGGCATTATCGACTTGAAGACGCGTGCTCAAATCGAGAGCTTGTATTGGAGCATCTCGCACGAAATCAGCGAACTCGTTCATCACCAAAAGCACGTGCCCGATGAATTGCGCACGCTCGACAAGATGATGGCCGACAAGTATTTCTGCAACTTCTCGCTCTTCCAATCCCTGCCCGACTCCTGGGGCATCGACCAGCTTTTCCCCATCATGCCTATCCAGCGTTTGGACGAAAAGCCCATGCGCTCTGCCACCCTGCAGGACATTACCTGCGACTCCGACGGTAAAATCTCGGCCTATGTAAATTACAACCAGCAAACGTCCTATTTGCCGTTGCACGCCATCAACTATGGCGAACATTATTACATCGGTGTATTCCTCGTAGGTGCTTATCAGGAAATCCTGGGCAATATGCACAACCTCTTCGGCGACACCAATGCCGTACACGTCACCGTAGATGAAGACGGCTACAGCATCGATAAAACCATCGACGGCGAAACCGTGGCCGATGTGTTGGAATATGTGCAATACGACCCCAAACGCCTCGTACGCCGCTTGGAATCGTGGGTAAGCCGCGCTGTAAAAGAGGGCCGCATCACCAATGAGGAAGGCAAGGAGTTCATCTCCAATTACCGCTCTGGCCTTTACGGCTACACCTACTTAGAGTAAATCATACATCCGTGTGAAGTAGGTTATCACAATGATAGCGCTGTCACATTCTTATTCGGAGGTTTTAAGCCGCGGCACCCTGTTTAGATAACGCTATACCCCGTCACGATTCAAGGGTTTTGAAGCCGCGGCGCCCTGTAAGGGAAAGGGTATCTCAGCCCAGGGTAAAGCAGACCGAAGGGATGCGACACCCTGGGTTTCCCCCATGAACGGGTTTAAAAGGTATCGCGCCCTGTAAGGGCAGAATGTCGAATAGGGGGCAACGCCCCTCGACACAACGGGCGTAAATCAGGGTTTGGTATGCGTTGGTAAACGATACGCACATGGAAATTACGCGCCATGTAATGCGCCCAATGTTATTCCCTATTTACGCCCGTGTGTGTCGAGGAGGCGTTGCGGCTCTATAGCAAAAGCGTGTGGTAAAACGCAACAACGCATCATGGGTTTCAGACAGGCCTACCTGCCTTACTTTCTGTGGTAACATGATGTCAAAGAACGCTGAATGAATAAATAAGGAATACTGTTTTTTCATCCGTTTAGGCTAATGTACAGCCTGACTTCGCTGTTGCAAATATACAACATGCACTACCCGAAATCCAAATTTTTTGGCTGCCTAATATCGCACCTCAAAAGTTTTCCACAGCCCAAAAGGAGCATTCAGCCCTTTATCTAAAGGCTTTCCGGTGCATTTTCCACACGCGAAAAAAAATGAAATCGGGATATGACATTTTATCTCATGCCGATTAGCAAAACGTACGAGGCAGCAACGCTTTGCCACACCCCAATGCTACTACCCCACACCTTTTTGCTACAGAGCCGACATATCCCCCACAGCATTTCCACTGCCCTGCAAATTCCAAAGCCGGGTGACAGAAAACAGAAACTCCGGAAGCCGCTGCGCAAGCAGTGCTTCCGGAGTTTTTTTTGTAGGTTTATGGTAAATGTCAAGTCCCATCATTGCCCAATCAGCAAGGGGCTATGACGGTTCGCTTCTGCATTAGCAAACCTTTTCAAGCTTCTTCAGAATAGCAAAGATGAATACAGCTGAAACAAGGCAAAGACCGATGAGCAGACCCCAAACAATGATTAAATTCTGGTCGCCCCAAATCATAGCCGGAACCACCGTAAGCATGTTACCGATAGCAGTAGCCACGAACCAGCCACCCATCATCATACCCTTCATCTTCGGGGGAGCCACCTTCGATACGAAGCTGATACCCATCGGTGAAAGGAAGAGTTCGGCAAAGGTCAATACGAGGTAAGTGCTCACCAGCCAGTTAGCCGACACGCGCGTAACATCCTCACCGGCAGCGATACCGGCAGCCTGTGCGTTAGGCGTAAGCAAACCATTGCTACCTGCTGCAATTACCAAGAAACCGATGGCAGCGATGAGCATACCCAAACCGATTTTCTTAGGTGCTGAAGGTTCAGCATTGCGCTTAGCCAGCATACCGAAGAAAGCCAATGAAACCGGCGTAAGAGCCACCACGAAGAAGGGGTTGAACTGCTGGAAGATAGGTGCGCTGACAGCGGTTTCAGCGGGCGTGTTCTGATACATCAGATAAAGCACACCGGCCACACCGGCCAACACAACAGCTGAAATAACCTTACCCTTACCCGTATTCGACTGGAAGAGAGAGAAAGCAGCATATACGCCAAAGATTACCAACACAAGGTTCCATACGTTGAACATCATGCTCTGCACGCCGGTTGATGAAGTTTGAACATAGTCACGGGCAAAGTAAGTCAGCGTCAAACCATTCTGGTGGAAAGCCATCCAGAAGAAAATCACCACAGCAAACACCAGGCAAAGTGCGATGACACGTTCTTTCGTCTGAGCGGGCGTCAGTTCTTCCTCGTGCGTTTCAGCCTTGGTTTCTACCTTTTTCTTGTCAGTGAGCACCTGTGCGTAAGTGGGTCGGCCCAGGTAGTAAATAGCCATAGAGATGATCAGCGAAAGGCAAGCCACACCGAAAGCATAGTGGTAAGACTCTGCCACGCTGGCACCCATGTTCTTCTGTGCCCAGTCCATGATAGCCACAGCGGCCGAGGGGGCAAAGAGGGCACCAATGTTGATGGCCATGTAGAAGATAGAGAATGCCGAGTCGCGCTTAGCCTCGTACTGGGGGTTATCGTAAAGGTTACCCACCATAACCTGCAGGTTACCCTTGAACAAGCCCGTACCGAGCGATACCAGCGCCAATGCGCCCAACATACAAGCGTAAGCAACAGTGCCCGTACCGGCAGGAACTGCCAGCAGCACATAGCCCAGGAACATAACTACGATACCCAGCGTTACCATCTTGCTGTAACCGAATTTATCGGCCAGAATACCGCCGATAAAGGGCAAGAAGTACACGAACATCAGGAACGTTGAATAAATACTGCCGGCTGCTGCGGCTGAAAGACCAAAGTTCTCCTGCAGGAAGAGAACGAACACGGCTAACATCGTGTAGTAGCCGAAGCGCTCGCCGGTGTTGGCAAGGGCAAGGGTAAACAAACCCTTAGGTTGTCCTTCGAACATAAGATTGAAAAGAATTTATGGGTTAGTGATTAAAAAATTTATTTCAATAAAAGTATCAATCGTAGTTTCAAATTGATGGGGCTTCGTTGGTCGGCTGCGCCAAAGGAGCTACCGCCTGCAACTCATCCTTCAGGAATTTCCAGGTATAACCCACCTGAGCCTCAACCAATCCTTCGGGCGTACCGGCATACAGCAACTGTCCGCCTCCACGTCCGCCTTCAGGTCCCATGTCAATCAGGTAGTCGGCCACTTTGATTACATCAAGGTTGTGTTCAATCACGATTACCGTGTTACCTCGCTCCACCAACTTCTGCAACACATCCATGAGCACCCGGATATCCTCGAAGTGAAGTCCCGTTGTGGGTTCATCAAGGATGTAAATCGTTTGTCCCGTGTCGCGTTTCGACAGTTCCGTAGCCAGTTTCACACGTTGGCTTTCGCCGCCCGAGAGCGTCGTCGAACTTTGTCCCAGTTTAATGTAGCCCAGTCCCACATCCTGCAACACCTTGATTTTGTGCAAAATGTGCGGCACGTTTTCAAAGAACTCCACCGCCTGGTTAATCGTCATATCCAGCACATCGGCAATGCTTTTACCCTTGAAGCGCACCTCCAGCGTTTCGTGATTGTAGCGTTTGCCATGGCAAGCCTCGCAAGCCACAAGCACATCGGGCAGAAAGTTCATTTCGATGGTTTTGTAACCATTGCCCTTGCACACCTCACAGCGGCCGCCACGCACGTTAAACGAAAAACGTCCGGGCTTATAACCTCTGATTTTAGCCTCGGGCAAGTTCACAAAGAGCGCACGGATATCAGAGAACACTCCCGTGTAAGTAGCCGGATTCGAACGAGGCGTACGGCCCAGCGGACTTTGGTCCACAGCCACCACCTTGTTCACCTTATCAAGTCCCTCAATGCGATCGTATGCCAAAGGCTCACGCAGCGAGTGGTAAAAGTGTTGCGAAAGGATAGGCAGCAAAGTATCGTTAATCAGCGTCGACTTTCCGCTACCCGACACACCCGTCACACAAACCAGCGTACCCAGCGGAATACGCACCGTCACACCCTTCAGGTTATTTCCTCTGGCCCCGACGAGCGTCAGCACATCGCCGTTACCCTTTCGGCGCACCGCAGGCACCTCAATGGCCCGCTGTCCGTTCAGGTATTGTGAAGTCAGCGTTTCGCAGCCCAGCATTTCGCGGGGCGTACCCTGAAATACCACCTCACCGCCCAATCGTCCGGCGCGAGGTCCCATGTCCACGATGTAGTCGGCAGCCATCATCATGTCCTTGTCATGTTCCACCACTACCACCGTGTTGCCCAAGTCGCGCAACTCCTGGAGCGAATGAATCAGTCGCACGTTATCGCGCTGATGCAAGCCGATACTCGGTTCATCAAGGATGTAAAGCACATTCACCAGCTGCGAACCGATTTGCGTAGCCAGTCGGATACGTTGGCTTTCACCGCCCGACAGCGTCACCGACGAACGCGACAGCGAAAGATAATCCAGTCCCACGTCAAGCAGGAATTTCAAACGTGTCAGCAGTTCTTTCAGAATTTCGTGAGCAATGGCCCGACTTTTTTTGTCGAGTTTCGTTTCCACCTGACTCAGAAACTCATACAGCTCGGCAATGTCCATATTGGCCAGTTCCGCAATGTTCTTGCCGGCAAACCTGAACGACAGTGCCTCACGGTTCAAGCGTGCGCCCTGACATTCCGGACACACCGCCGTCGTCGAAAACTGTTCAGCCCAACGCTGCGACGCTGCCGTCATTTCGGCATCAGCCATTTGGGCAATGTATTTAGCCAGCCCGTCGTACTCCACATAGTAATCGTCAGTAGTATGAGCAATCGAGGCCGGAATACGCAAGCGTTCGGTCGTGCCGTTAAATATGTCGTTCATTGCCTCTTCGGGAATGTCGGCAATCGGCGTTTTCAGGTCACACTCGTAAGGCAAGAGCAGCGCCTCGATTTTCCAGAAAATCAAAGCATTGCGATATTTTCCCAAGGGAGCGAGACCACCATTTCGTATGTTCACTTTAGGGTCTGGCACCACCTTTTCGTAGTCTATCACGCTCACATAGCCCAACCCCTTACATCGCGGACAGGCTCCCTGAGCCGAATTAAACGAAAAGTTATGGGGGGCAGGTTCCCTGTATGCCAATCCGGTAGTCGGACACATCAGCTGTTTTGAGTAAAAGCGGGTTTTACCGTCGGCAGCATCCAGAATCATCATCAGTCCCTCGCCCTGTCGCAAGGTTTGCGCCACGCTTTTGCGCAACCGTTCTTCGTCTTTGGCCTGCACCGCAAGTTTATCCACCACCACTTCGATGTCGTGGTTCTTGTATCGGTCGAGCTTCATGCCGCTCACCACCTCACGCAGTTCGCCATCAACGCGAACAGTCAGGAAACCCTTGCGTCTCACGTTTTCAAAGAGCTCCTTGTAGTGTCCTTTGCGTGCCCTTACCAAGGGTGCCAGCAAGTATACCTTGTGTCCTTCGTAAGCATCGAGTATCAAACTGACAATCTGCTCTTCGGTGTATTTAATCATGCGTTCGCCCGAAGCATACGAGTAAGCCTCGGCAGCGCGGGCATAGAGCAAACGCAGGAAGTCGTAAATTTCAGTCACCGTTCCCACCGTCGAACGGGGGTTTTTGTTCGTGGTTTTCTGTTCGATGCTGATTACCGGACTCAGTCCCGAAATATGGTCCACATCCGGTCGTTCCAGGTTATCGAGAAAATTCCGGGCGTATGCCGAGAAGGTTTCGATGTAGCGTCGTTGTCCTTCGGCATAAAGCGTATCGAAAGCCAAAGAGCTTTTACCCGAACCACTCAGTCCGGTAATCACACTCAGGCTGTAGCGCGGCAGCGTCACATCCACATTTTTCAGGTTGTGCACTTTTGCGCCAAGTATCTCTATTTTCGATTGCGTCATCGTTACTTCTTTACGTGGTGTTTCTCATTGTGCGGCACCGTTCGTTTCGGTAAATCCGCGCAACAGATTGATTACTTTTTTAATGTGGTATTTACGTCCATCTGCACCACGGGCCAGGATGTGCAGGTAGTAAGCCCCGTCGGGCACATTGCTACCGCCGGACTTTCCGTCCCATCCACCTTCCAGGTCGCTCCACTCATAGAGTTTTTTACCCCATCGGTTAAACACCTGTGCCTTAAAGCTGATGATGCTTTTATAGCCTTCTTTCACGCGGAACACATCGTTGATGCCGTCGCCGTTGGGTGTAAAGGCATTAGGCACTTCAAGTTTCGATTCAGAAATCGTCACACTGAAGGGTTGGTCCATCACATATTCAATGGTGTCAGTACCTTGCACAAAACTGATGAGCAGTTCCACCGTATAACTGCCCGATTGGTTAAAGTCAAACTCCGTATCCTCGTCGTTACGCACCAGGAAAGGGGCCGACTCTCCGTTACGTGTAAAGCGCCATTCATACAGGGGCGTATAGTTACCCACGTTTTCGGGATTGGCTTTAAACGTAGCCTTGAAGGGGGCCGACCCGTCGTATTGCGTTTCGTTTTGTTCTGCCCCATCGGCATCCACGTAAGTCATGGTGGGATTGGCCGTAGGATATTCGTTCTGCGCCTGAAGGGTCAGTGCGCAAAGCATACCTATCAGCCAACATATCAGTTTTGTATTCATCAAAATCTCTGAATTTTATTTTGGTTGGTTCTTGGTAAAATTGCGAACAATGCAGTCGAACTGATTCGTATACAAAGGTAGTGAAAGGTGAGCGTAGTACCAAGCCAAAAGCGTGCTTTTGAGCGAAGGACTACCGAACCGCATCCTACCTTATCAAAAGGTAGTGAAAGGTGAGCGTAGTACCAAGCCAAAAGCGTGCTTTTGAGCGAAG
>Susan_p2__coassemble_394_pt1 | contig 47833 bp, 29 predicted proteins | sample Susan_p2__metabat2_high_PE_040 | metagenome-assembled genome bin Susan_p2 | reverse complement strand
GAAAGCAGAGCAAAGAAAAAGCTTGATTTTTATTTGCTTGGCTGAGGTGCAGCCTGAAACCACCAATTCAGTTTGGCTTGAAACACGTTCAACGCTAATACCGCCCATCGTAGTTTTAACAAATCATCTAATAAAAGCAAAAACCCAAAATTCAGTGCTGCATACATGCGCAAGCGGAATATGCCTGCGCATAACCGCGTTTCTGGTGCGAATGAAAACGCTGATTATCAGCAACTCCCAAATTAGCCAAACTAGCTCGGAACTAATTTCAACTAGCTCGGAACTAATTTCGACTGGCGCGGAACTAATTTCGACTGGCGCGGAACTAATTTCGACAAACTTGGAGATAATGCCCAAAATCGAGTAGGAGGAAAACGACCTTGCCTTTGGCTATGTAATTCCCGCTATTAGGGCTTACTCGGGACTTGCACCCATTAGACAATGCTCATGCCGAGCATACAGCAAACAAAAAGAGCGCACCGCTATTGGTACGCTCTTTCTTAAAACTCTTTATATTCTTTATCGATTGGCAGATTGCCACTGATAAGTATCAGTACAATGGATATCAGCACTCTGGTCAGCAATCATCAACTTAAAGTTACCTTCCTCCAATCTCCATTTGCCATCCCAACCAACGAAGGCCAAATCGTCTGCCTTTAATTCAAAGGTCACGGTCTTGGTCTCGCCAGGCTGAAGTTCCACCTTGTCGAAGGCACGGAGACGACGGCCATCAGGCACCATACTGGCGATGAGATCGCTACTGAACAGGAGGACACTCTCCTTGCCTGCCACCTTTCCCGTATTCTTCACATCCACGCTTACCTTGATGATGTCGCCGTGGCGGAAATCAGACTGAGAAACCTTCAGGTTGCTATATTTGTAAGAGGTGTAGCTCAAACCATATCCGAAGCCCCACTGCTGGGTAATCTTCGCATTGTAGTCGTAAGCACCTTCCATCGTACCCACCTCCTCACTCTTCTTGAAGTCGTAGTTGGCGAGCGAATTGATTTCCTTAGGATAGGTGTAAGGCATCTTGCCACTGAAGTTTGACTTGCCCGATACCAGGTTTGCCAAGGCATCGCCGCCCATGTTGCCAGGGATAAGGATGTCGATGATGCCCTGTGCCAATGGTTCGATGTCGGCGATGAGACGAGGACGACCTTCATTCAGCACCAAGATGACAGGCTTACCTGTCTGAGCCAAAGCCTTGACCAGATTGCGCTGGTTCTCTGAGAGCCAAAGGTCGGTCAGGTTGCCCGGAGTCTCTGTGTAAGAGTTCTCACCGATGCAGGCAACGATGACATCAACGTTCTTTGCTGCATCAACTGCGCCTTGAATCTGAGGTTCGTTCTCCTCCCAGTACTTGCCCTTCTCATTATAGGTAACACCCTGGTTCAAGATGACATTCTCCTTGCCATACTCATTACAGAATGCCTCATAGATGGTATTGTATTTTCCGGCAAACTCATCGGTACGATGGCCCTGCCAAGTATAGCTCCATCCACCGTTCAGACAGCGCATCTGATTGGCATTAGGACCTGTGAGGAGAATCTTCTTGCCCTTGGTGAGAGGCAAGACAGGATTGCCTTCCTGCAACTTCTCGTTCTTCAGGAGCACCATACTCTCGGTAGCTCCCTCCAAGGCGAGTTTGGCAAACTCCTTGCCACCAAACTTAGGATAATTCTTCAGTTTCTGGGTTGGGTTCTTGAAGAGGTCGAGACGGTACTTCATGCGAAGCACACGGCGACAGGCATCGTCGATGCGACTCATCGGAATCTTACCTTCCTTCACCAATTCTACAAGGTAGCCACAAGCATCGCAAGAATAAGGTTCCATAATCATGTCGATACCAGCATTGATGGCGATGCGGAGCGCGTCCTTCTTGTCCTTTGCCACCATCTCACGAGTATAGAGATTGTTGATGTCTGCCCAGTCGGTGATGAGCACACCATCCCATCCTGTCTCTTCCTTCAGCCATCCTGTCAGAATGTCCTTGTTGGCGTGCATCGGCATACCATTGACGGAAGCGGAATTCACCATCACAGTCAAGGCTCCAGCCTTCAGACCAGCCAGGAAAGGAGCGAAGTGCTTCTCTCGCAAGTCGGCAGGAGAGATATAGGCTGGCGTACGGTCTTTACCGGTCCAAGGCACGCCATAGCCCATGAAGTGCTTCATTGAAGTGGCGATGTGATACTGGTCGATGTTGTTTGGGTCGTCGCCCTGAAAACCATAGACCATCGCCTTGCCCATCTCTGAATTGAGGTAGCAATCCTCGCCAAAGTTCTCCCAAATGCGAGGCCAACGGGCATCACGACCGAGATCAACTGTAGGACTGTAAGTCCAAGGCACGCTCACCGCACGAGTCTCATAAGCGGTAGCCTCAGCCGAACGGCGAGCAATATCACGATTGAAGGTGGCAGCCACATTGATGTTCTGCGGGAAGAGGGTTCCATCCTGTGTATAAGTAGAACCGTGGTTCTGGTCGAGACCGAAGACGCAAGGGATGCCGATGCGCTTCATCGAGATCTTCTGGATTTGCGCGATGTACTTCTCCCACTGCTTGGCGGTTGGTGCGCAAGTATTAGGAGCGTTGAGGATAGAGCCAATCTTATAGCGGGAAAGGATAGAATCGGTCTTGTGCTCGTCGATATAGAACACACCGTTCTTGTCGTTGGCACCAAAGAGGTCGGTCACCAATTCCATCATCTGACCTATCTTTTCCTCCAAGGTGAGTTTCTTCAGGGTTTGTTCTACCTGAGCCTCTATCTTAGGGTCGCTCTTGATAACTGGAACATTGGCACTGGCTGTATAAGCCAATGTCAACATTGAAATAGATAATAATATTTTCTTCATAAATAGTAAAAGTCTGACGCTTTATGATAAAAACGAAATCTTTCTAATATTTTATTCAATAGTTACTTTCTTTACGGTATAACCATCACCCACGAGGAGGAAACCATTCTGCTCTGTCAAGAGTTGGATAGAGAGGTCGGTCAGTTCAAACTCCCATTTAGCAGGTCCATCCACCATGAAGTCGCCACGCTCTGGGTCGCCCTTACCAGTAAGGATGTTGTTCCACCAAGCTGTGGCAGCGGTACCCTGACCATTTCCATCTACATAGACACGGAGGATGGTGCCAGCCTTCACCTTTGAGAGGAAGGTATCCTTCAAGGCCTCGAATGGTGTACTCCATGTCACGGCAAACTCACCTTCCCAGATGGTGTTCTCCACAGATGGGCGAGCCTCGGTGGTTACCTTGATGGTACCGCTAGCAAACTGTACGCCACTGTTATCTACCAATGTAATGTCGTAATCGCCATTGGCAAGGTCGGAAGGAGCAGTAACTTTCAATGCTGTACCCTCATCGAGCACTTCGAAGGCAGCCTCCTTATCAGCAATGAGTACTTTCTGAACGTGATCCAGGTTCTTGCAATTGTGGATGGTTGTAGTTTCTCCTGGAGCTACCCAAAGCTCGGTGGCATTGGTACCCAGGACTGGGTCATCGGCAGCAGGAGTCACGGTAACGTGCAAGGTGCGAGAAGTGGTCTTGCCCTTGGTGGTGGTTGCCACAATCTTCAGTTCATGATTACCTAAAGGCAAAGTCTGGTCGATGGTGGTACCTTCATAAATCTGCGTGCCGTCGAGCAACCATGTCACAGTGGTGTAGTGAACAGGAGTCACCTTGATTTCCAACTTATAATTAGTCTTGCGGTCTATCTTGGAATCAGCCAAGTCGGTGTTCAAGATACGTGGTGCGTCATCTTCGCTGACAGTGAAGTATGGTTCATCGTCAGAAGAGCAAGAAGACAAGGTAGATGTACCAGTCAGTGCGAAACTCACGGCTAAGAGCATCATCATAGCCTTCAAAGCTTTTCCCTTATATTGTTTCATTGTCTTATTCATAATTAATTATTCTATCTATTGTCCTATAAGTAGGTGTTCAAAATTATTTTATATAATTCTATCAAAGTATTTTGAACACCTACTTAAGACTTAATATTTAACACTTAACATTAAACACTACTCGCTATATCCCTTTCCGAATGGAGGATTGAAGTCTGGCTGAAGGTTTACATCAGCCTTGTCCCACCAGAGGCGCTTGTGCCAATCGTCTGTACCACCCATGCGGTCGATGGCAGCCTTGTAGTTGGCATTGTTGTACTGAGCTTCCAACTCAGGATACTGCAAGCGGACAGGCATTGACCAGTTAGAATCCGTATAAGTGAAACCATTCTTGGTCAAGAGATCACGATTCAAGATGGCAGGATAGTCAGAGCGGCGCATGTTAGCCCAACCCTCAGAAGGGTTCATCATGTGGAGAATCCAAGCCTGGGTGTTGATGGTCTCCTTAGGATTGTCACCCAACGGATTGTTAGCAATGAACGCATCTATCTCTTCCTTGGAAATCTTGTTGGATGTAAGATAGTAGTTGTTGAGCAACTCCATGCTGGCACGAACACCAGCCTCGTAGTGACTCTCAGCATCACCATCACCTACATTCCAACCCTTGGTTGCAGCCTCTGCCTTGAGGAACTCTACCTCAGCATAGCTCATCAAGTCGCCAGGGCAAGAAGGCATCTCGAAGTCGATGTTCAGGCAAGGACGACCAGCTCGGGCTATATAATCAGAGTTGGCATAAGTGTTCTCGTCAATCTCTGCATACTTCTTCAAAGTAGGAAGGTCATCCAACGTAGCTGGATTCATCCAGTCTGTGTACCAGGCTGCACCAGGGTTACAAGGCTCCTCACCAAGGTCCTTGCTCTGGAAGTAAGCCAGGAAATCATCGGTCAAGTCGATGTTCTGCTCCTTATCTGGCTTCACCTGACTACGCTTGATATTGTAGTAGTGACGGCAGATGCGATAGAGACGAGGGTCGTTGGTATTCTGCAACTGATAGAACAAGGTAGAGCATACCATGGTAGGCGATGTGGCATCCTGACCATAGAGAGTCTCGCTCAATGCATTGGCACGGAAATCGTAGTCGTTGGCTCCATCATAATAGGTAAATGGAGAATCAGCATACTTGATATAAGCATCATCTGCTGCACTGGCGATAGCACCGGCAGCCACTGCCTTCTCAAACTCCTCCTTTGCCTTCTGTGGATTAACATCGGAAATGCGCATGGCATAGCGCATACGGAGTGCATTGGCATACTTCTTCCACTGAGCTACATCACCACCCATGCTGGTGACATCACCAGAAATGTGGTCGGTACCTGTACCAAGCTGCTTCTCGCAAGCGTCAAGTTCCTCGAAGAACCAGCTGTAGAGTTCCTCTACGGTATCATACTTAGGGGTGGAGATACCTGAGATATAACCCAGACCTGCCTCCGAACAAGGCACGTCACCGTAGGTATCTGCCAAAACTGCCGTGATATAGACACGATGGATACGAAGTGCCGCATTCAAGTTTGCCTTGTCAGCAGATTTGTGGATGGCATCCACAAGGTTCTTGATACCGATTTCATAATAGCGGTCCCAAACTCGACGGGACATATCATCTTCTCTGAAATTAGAACCAGCGTAATTGGTTACATTCCAACCACCAGCGAAATACTGTGGAAAACCCGTTATATAGTTACGGTAGGTATCCATCAGACTGAAGTCACCGTAAGTCTGCAACAAAGCTGTTGTCAACTGTGCGTTAGGGTCGAGCTTGTCCACCTTGGTCTTGTCGGTATTGATGTCGCTCAAGGTATCATCAGAGCAAGAAGTCATCGCAGTGCCGGTTGCCATCAGGGCGAAAGCCATCATCAGGCTGCTCTTACCTATATATTTCTTGATTATATTGTTCATTTTCTTACCTTATTATATATTAGAACTCTTCTGAAGAAATTGATTCATTTTTTCGAGACTAGAACTTCACGTTCACGTTCAAACCAAAACTCTTGCGAGATGGCAGGGAACCATATTCCAGACCGAGACCTGAAGTGTTGTAGCTGGAGTCTGGGTCGATGTTAGGAATGTTCTTCCAAACAATGAATGGGTTACGAGCCACGAAGGATACGGTCAAGCCCTTGACATACTTGCCCAGGATGCTCTCTGGGAAGGTATAGCCGAAAGTAATCTCACGACACTTCACGTAAGAGTTGTCGTAAACGAAGGCACTTTGCACGCCATTTGCCACATGCTTCCAGTAATCTTCAGGGTTCACGGCGATGTCGTTCTTGCGATAAGTACCGTCGCCATTGTCGATGACACCCTCTACGACAAATCCCTTGCAGTTGCCTGCTTCACGCCATGCGGCAAGGTCCATACCCGAAGCCTTGCGAGCCTCCTCGGAAGTGTACCACTCCTCACGACCTGCCAATGTTCCCTTTGCCTTACCAGTTTGGTATGCAGAACGCATGGACATAGAGTAGATGTCGGCACCTACCTTCACATCGAATGCAGCAGAGAGGCGGAAGTTCTTGTAGCTGAAGGTTGAGTAGAAACCACCTGTCCAGTCCCAAGTAGAGTTACCGATGGTCTTGATTTTCTGGTCAATCTTTGGAAGACCAGTAGCTGCATCGACAACCACCTGTCCCTTGTCGTTGTAGAGGAAGTCGTGTCCACGGATAGCTCCATAGTTCTCACCTACCTTGGCACCTACAGAAACACCGCACCAGTATGCCTTCGCCAACTCGAAGTAGTCCATGCCATCGGTGAGCGACTTCACCTTGTTGGTATTCTTCGAGAAGTTGACACCCAAGTCCCAAGCGAAGTCCTTGATCTGCAAGGGACGGGCATTGAGGGCAATCTCGACACCCTGGTTCTGAATCTCACCGGCATTGATGAGGCGGTAAGCATAGCCAGAGGTGGTGGTTGAAGCCAAACTCAAAATCTGGTTCTTGGAGTTCTGGTTGTAATAGGTGACATCCAAGCCCAAGCGTCCGTTGAGGAACTTCATCTCCAAACCTACCTCGTAAGAACCTGTCATTGTAGGCTTCAAATCCTTGTTTGGCTGTGTTGAGTTGGCTATCATACCGATGGTATGACCCGAGTAGCTGTACTTGCCCGTGGTATAGTTGAGTGCCAACAAGTATGGATCGGTATCGCTACCTACCTTTGCCCAAGATGCGCGAATCTTACCATAATTGATGAACTTCTTGTTCTTGATAAACTCAGAGAATACCAAACTACCAGATACCGAAGGATATACGTATGTATTGTTATTGATAGGGAGCGTAGATGACTTATCGCCACGGAGGGTTCCCTCCAAATAGTAAGTATGTTTGTAGCCGATGCTCGCACTGGCATAGAGAGAAGAAATCTGCTTCTTATAAATGCTCTCGCGAATATTCTGCTCCTGATAGTTCATGATGTTCTTGATGCCATTCATCTGCTGGTTGAGACCAACGTTGGTAGTGGTCTTGTTGTTCACCTTGAAGATGTTACCACCAACGGTAGCGTTGACATCGAAGTCGCCCCATGAGTTATTGTAGAGGGCGAGTATCTCGGCGTTGAATGTGCGGTTGTTGAAGATTTGGTTGGTAAGCTTTCCGGCAGGAGTACCTGGAGTTGTCTTGGCGATGAAGTCCTCGAAGTTCATGCTGTTGATGTCGGTACCGATGGTACCCTGCAACTTGAGGTGCTTGTCGATGTTCCAGATGGCCTTACCCGTAAAACGGAACACGTCCTTGTCGGATGTATTGCTGTTCTTGTAGAGATCCCAGTATGGATTCTTGTTATACTGGTCGTTACCATTCCAGTTGGAATAGTTGCCGTTGGCATCCTCATAGTGCTTCAACCAAGCCTGGTCGTAGGTACCCGCCAGGGTCATGAGGTTCTTACCCACGTTGCTCTTGGAGTCACCAAGGGCAGGACGGTTCTTCACCTTCTCATGAGTATAGTTGGCGGTGAAGTCGAAGTCAACAGGACCCGCAGAGGTATTCACTCGGAGGTTGAAGTTGTCACGACTCATTTTGGTGTTAGGCAGGATGTCCTTGTTGCGCATATCGGTAACAGAGAAACGCATACCCGTCTTACCGGAATTCACTGAGAGGATGGCAGAGTTCTGGGTGGTGAAACCTGTGCGGAAGAAATCGGAGGCGTTGTTAGGGTGCATCAGGAATGGACGCTCCTTGCCATCGAAATACTTGAACATGAAGTCATCTGCCTTAGGTCCCCAACTGGCATTGGTGCCAGAGGTGCTGGATGCAGGAAGCTCGCCATTATAACCAGCACCATATATCTCCTGGATGTCGTCCCATTTGGCCAACTGGGTATCGACCGTATAAGAACCATTGTACTCCACGGAAATCTTATCCTTCTCCGCTTTCTTGGTCGTAATCAAGATAACACCATGAGAAGCACGGCTACCATAGAGGGCAGAGGCAGCCGGACCTTTCAATACGGTCATCGTCTCGATGTCGTCAGGGTTGATGGCAGAGATACCATCACCGAGGTCATAACCGCCACTTTCGCCGGCACTGCCAAAGTTCGTATTATCCAAAGGCACACCATCCACCACGTAGAGAGGCTGGTTGTTGCCTACCATTTCCGTATTACCACGAAGGAGCACGCGGGTAGAACCTGAAGCACCACCAGCGGTGTTCTGCACAACGAGACCAGCCACCTTACCAGAAAGAGAGTTGATGACGTTGGTTTCCTTCGCCTTGGTGAGTTCTGCACCCTTCACTTCCTGCAAGCCATAGCCGAGGGCCTTGCGGTCTCGTTTGATACCGAGGGCGGTGACAACAACCTCATTCAAGGCCTTACCATCCTCTTGCATCGTGATTTTCATGCCATTGGCAGCTTTCACGGTCATCTTCTTGTAACCCATGTAGCTCACTTCGAGCGTAGCTCCAGGCCTGCAATTCAAGGTAAACCTACCATCCAGGTCGGTAACGGCAATGGTGGTTGTACCAGCCACCTTCACGACTGCACCAGTCAAGGTTTCGCCAGTGGCATCCACCACTGTACCCTTGATGCCTTGGTTCTGCTGAACGCTCATAGCAGCATTGTTCGTCTGGGCAGCGAGGATGGTAGACGTAGGCATCCACATTAAACCTGCACCGAGCATGCCGAGAAACATTGTTTTCTTTCTCATAGTTGATATTTTGTTTTTAATTTAAGATTATTCTTTCCCAAAGATTCCTTCGAGAATCCAAGGAGCATTCACCTTCATACTCTTGAAACGATCGAAGATGCCATACTTCTCAGAGCCGTTGCCGAAGTGGTTGTTGTCCCAAATGAAAGTAGAGAATCCTCGCTTGCGAGCTTCAGAAACAAAGAACTTACAATAATAAGTCATGTTTTCATGCACTTTTGCAGCGTTTGACTTATAGTGGTCGGTTACTCCCCATTCTCCTATCACGATACCCAGTCCTTTGTTGCTCCAGGTATTCACCACCTTATCAAAGAAGTCTGTCATCGTCTTCTCGTTTTCAGCAGGTATCTTGCCAGCATCCTTGTAGGCATCACCCCAGTAATCGTAGGTGCAATCGCCGGCGTAGCTCCATGGCTGATAGTAGTGGAATTCCACACTCATATAGTTGTTGCCATTGCCTTCGGCATCCTTCGGAACGACGAATCCTCCATTCTCAATGCCAAACCAAGGGTTGCAAACGTAAGTCTGTAAGATGAGGTGGCGCTTGGCATTGTTGCCGCCTGTGGCACGAACCATATCCACGAATATCTGATTGTAAGCATTCTGCACTTCGAGATTCTCGGCAGTAGGCTTGCTCCAGTTGTCCCTGACGTGAACCTCATTGGTACCGGCGAAAGCCAAGCGACTGTCATAATTGGCAAACTCAGAGGCGATATTCATCCAGAGGAGCGCAAGCTTTTGGCAGTTTTCATCCTTATATTGATAGGTAGGACGACCTTCGAGCCATTTTTCATGATGCGCATTGATGATAACCTTGAGGTCATTATCCAGACACCAACCCACTACCTCCTTGATACGGGCAATCCAAGCCTTGTCGATGCTCATCGCCTGAGCATTGGTAATGTGGCACTGCCAACGGATAGGAATACGAACGGCATTGAAACCTGCCTTCTTCACGGCTTGTATCATCTTCTTGGTGACAACGGGATTGCCCCAAGCTGTCTCTGCATGGATGGAACCATCAGGGTTGCCAATCTGCATCGACTCACCATCCTGTCCAGGAGCTGAGCACTCAAATTCATTGCCGAGATTCCAACCTACTACATCCTTGTTCCATTGCTGGGCGGTAGGAATCGATTCGCTTGTATCAGGCGTATCCACCTCCGAAGAACTAGCACTACAAGATAATGCAGTAAACATACTTGCAAATAGCAAGCAGATTTTCAAAAAGTACCTTTCCATTATTAAATTTATGCTTTTCATTATTAAATTTATGGCTTATAGTTAGTTGCTGTTTATGCTTAATGCGAGTTGTTGTTGGAACTCGGCTACAAAAGTACGGTGAGGGGGAAAAAAGCAGGTTGGAATGCAAACAAAAAAGGTTTCAAATCTGACTTATCGCCAGGTTTGAAACCTTATATTTATATATAACCATCTGAATATCAGATGGTTATAGTCCTACTTCCTTTACCATCAATTCACATGGCTCATTCACTCATACTTACTCGGTGACACCCCGAAATGCTTCTTGAAGACTGTACTGAAGTGCTTTACGTTTACAAATCCTGTCTTCAAGGAGACATCCAAGACGCTTTCGCCTTGCTTTAGATACAGGGCAGCCTGCTCCAAACGGATGAGTCGCATGAAGTCTTGCGGTCCTTGCCCAGTCAACGTCTTCAACTTGCCATAAAAGAGGGTACGGCTCATCGCCATCTCCCGGCAAAGGCGGTCGATGGTGAAGTCGGTGTCGCTCAGGTTATCGAGAACGAGACGGGTAGCTTTCTCAACGAAAGCCTGGTCCATCGGATCCAAATCCGGTTCTTTTTCATCGGATGATTTATTCTTATCATCGGAAGATTTATTTGTTTCATCAGATGATTTATTCGTTTCATCGGAAGCCACGGATGGCAGAGAAGGTTCGCTTGGCAACAGGTTCTTTGGAGACGATTGCCCCAAGTCCTCACCTCTGACGATGGCGAGACTTTGCTCCATATAGTATTGACTCAGACGGCGGCGGTTCTTCAACATGCTCGCAATCTTGCTGGCAAGGATGGCAGAGTCGAATGGCTTGGCAATGTAATCGTCTGCTCCAAGGTCTAGACCTTCTATCATGAAGCCGCGACCTGCCTTCGCCGTCAGGAGGATGACAGGCAGCCAACTGGTCTCCTTGTTTTCCTTGATGCGACGGCAGAGTTCATCGCCCTGCATACCCGGCATCATCACATCAGATACCACAATGTCGCACTCACCATTCTCAGACAGATACTTCAAGGCAGCCTCGCCACTCTCCACATCCACCACATGATATTGGTCGGCGAAAGCCATACGGATGTATTGACGGAGGTCTTCGTTGTCATCTACAAAAAGAAGCGTTTCCTTAAGGGATTCCTCTGATTTTATTTTTTCATCGGCAGACACGGAGGTATCTGAAGTTTCCGGCAGACTTGCTGGCTTGGAAGAAACGGATACATCAACATTTCTGTTGTCAGGCAATACAACCAAGAAAGCAGTTCCCTTGCCTTCCTCGCTCTCGAATGTTAACTTTCCTCCCAGTTTCTGCACAAGCTGGCGAGTGAGCATCAACCCCAAGCCACTGCCCATCTCCTGAGAGTTGATCGCATTGGAGGCACGGAAGAAACTCTGGAAGATATGTTTGGCCTCGGTTTTCGGAATACCAATGCCGGTATCGCTTACCTGGATGCAGACTTTCTTGCCAACCTCATCGAACGAAGCTGAGACAGTGATGGTTCCACCCACCTGCGTATATTTTACGGCATTGGAGAGCAGATTCTCGAATATCAAATCCATCATAGAAAGATCGGTAGAGAAGATATGCTGTCCACAGGTTGCCAACCGAAGACTGATATGTTTCTCCTGTGCTGGCATCTGGAACTTCTCCACCTGCTGACGCAAGAGGACAGACAGTTCCACTTTCTGCCAGCAAACTTGTGTCTTCGCAACGGCTATTTTCTGGAAATCAATCAACTCGGTCACCATCCCCAGAAGCTTGTCGCCATTACGCAGTGCCATCTCCAAGAACTTTCGGCTCTTATCGCCCAGTGTAGCATCCTTCGCCAAGTCGGCAAGAGGAGCCAGCACAAGACTCAAAGGGGTACGGATGTTATGGGCGGTATTCACAAAGAAGTTGATCTTTTCATCGTAGTACTTGCGATGCAAACGCTCCCTGTAGTAATCCCAACCGAAATAGACTATAGCACCTAAGATGCAGAGATAGACAATCCATGCCCACCAAGAATTCCACCATGGTTGGGCGATATGAATTCGCAAGGTGGATTCTCCCAATATGCGTCCGTTACTCCTACTCATTGCCTTGACATGCAGGGTGTAATTGCCAGGACGCAAGTTGGCAAAACGAGCCTGCTGGTAGGCAGAAGGAACACTCCACTGATGGTCGTACCCCTCCAGGTAATACTGATACTGGATGTCGTGCTGATACGGATAGTTGATGCTCTCGAAATGCACGATGAGGGTTTTCTCATCATGAGAGAAACTCATCTTGCCTTCCTGCAACATCCCGAAGAGTTCTGCATGCCAATCTTCCAGTTGGTCAGCCTCATCGAAAGTCTTTCCCTCTACCTCAACACCCGTGATATGAAGAGGAGCCTTGTAGTTGAATCCCCCGGCAAACTTGGATGCCAAGACCACAGCTCCATCATTGCTTCCGAATATCATTCGCCCGTCTTGGGTCCGGACAACAGCCATATGCCTGTACTCCCGCTCCAATCCTTTAAAGAAGTTGAGATTGGTCACCTTTCCTTGATTGATGAAAGCCAGTCCTTTGTCGGTACTCATCCACACCTTGCCAATTGGAGTCTTGACCAAGGCATAGACTATGTTTGAAGGCAAAGATTGTGAGATAGTATAGTTCTTGACCTGATGCTTCTGCCAATCGTAGAGGTACAAGCCTCCTCCATCGGTGGCTATCCAGATATGCCGTGCATCCTGAAAAACCATCGCATTGACAAAGAAATTATAATCGAAAGTTGGAAATTCCGACGGATAGAAGAATCGACTGACACGAAGGCTTCGCTTGTCGATACGATAACATCCATGGGTCGTTCCCACCGCAATACTCTTCTTGTCAGGAGACTCCACGATACACTGAACTTCATTGATTGGTAAGTAGTTAACAGAGTTATCCACATTTCCATTCTTTTCTGATGATGATGGGATATGTACCAAGTCTCCATTCAAACAACCTATCCACAAGCCTCCTTCGCTATCCTTGAATATGCTATATACATAGTCGGTCTTTAACTTGCCATTCGACACAGAGTAAGCCCGACTGCTGCTTCCATCGGCATGAACCTGAAAGATGCCATCACCATAGGTTCCCGCCAAGACCTTGCCGTCGGCAGTCTGACAAAGGGTAAGTGCCACCTTATTATACAGGGCATGATGCCACAGTTGGGTTTGCTCGTCATAGATGCTCACCCCCTTGTCGGTAGCATACCATATCTTGCTATTGCGGCCCTGTGTATCCACGCTTTGCATGATGTCGTTCACACCATTATTGATAAGCGACTGGCTGTTGAGATTCTCATGGTGCACAAACTCCAAAGTATGCTCCATCGGAATAGCTATATCCACACCTCCCGAATAGGAGCCTATCCAAAGGTCGCCAAGATGATCCTTGCAAAGGGCATAGACACCATTACCATGCAATACATTCTCCGGTCTGCCATCCGTATTCAAAAGCAGATTCGTCTTACAGGTCTTCTTGTCGTAGGCATAGACACCTGCTCCATCCACCGCCATCAAGATGGTGACTGCATCGTAGGGGATAATGGAACGAACAGGGATGAGCGGAATATTTGCTAAGGATGAGAATTGCGTGAGAGAAGACAATGGCTTCCAGGTTCTGTCATCGAGCAAGATAATGCCACGATGGAAAGTTCCCAACCATATCTGATGAGCCTTCACGTCGTGATAAGACGAAAGAACGGAATAACCTCGCAAGAGCAATCGAGGCTGGACCGCATTCGGTGAATAGGCGAAGACTCCCGAAGGAGAACCTATCAACAACTGCTTGCCGATGAATCGGATATGATTGACATACGTGTTCTTCAGAATGTATTTTCCTTTGTTTGGCGAATCAGGAGCTGTTATGTCTTTGCTACCAGCAATAGATGGAGGATCCATCCTATACACACCCCTATCCAATGCCATCCAAAAGCATCCCTTGTCATCGACCAGCAAGTCATTGAGCATCACACTTCCTCCAAGCACATTCATCAGATTGACCTGGAGTTGGAATGTGTCTTTCACCTTATTATATATATAGATCTTTCCTTTATTATCATAGGCATAGATATGCTGTTGGCTATTCTTGGTCAACTTGATGTTTCTGCCACAGGCATCACTAAACTGCATATCCGTTGCCAAGGTATAGTTCCGTACCTGTTGACCATTGTACCTATCAACGCCTCGCTTGGTACTGATCCATATAGCACCATCTTCAGCCTCAACTATCGAATACACACGGGCACTTGAGATCCCATTGTCTGTATTGAGATTCGACAACATCAGCATATTGCGGGTCAAATGTTCCTGTGCATGGAGCTGTGAACACAGCACCATGTACAAGAGCCACAGGAAACCAACCTGCAATCTTAGTAAATATGACAAGCCTTTATTTTTCATTTCGATGATGATTCCAAGTGCTATTTCCATTATTTCTTAATTTTTTGCTAAAATAATGTTTTTACGAGACAATTCAGCAGAAGATACGAAATCTTGTGCTTATTTAACTATTCTGCGATGTTTTTTCCTTATTAAGCCTATACTCAGATTCGCATGCTGCGGAAAATGATATTTCGCAAGTATTAAACCTAAAACGGTCATTAGATCGTTAAATGTAATTTTTAGAATTGCTTGCAACCTTTTGTTTTTATAAGGCATCTTTTGTCTGTTCTTAATCGTCAGAAACTATGCAAAGATTACAAACGGTTTGTTTGCCAGAATCATTGGCAAAATTAGTGCACTTACCGTTTTGCAATACGCAAACTTTATAAACAATAAGCCCATCGGCAGAATTAAGTATGCACTAAATTAATTCCGCCAACGGGTTCTTAAGTAGGTATTGTACAACATTTCCGATTCATGGCATAAGTTCTCCCATAAGCGACGAAGTACAATATACTGAGCCAATGTTCAAATCATACTCCCCTCACCTTTTTGCTGCTGAGCCAAAAACGGCCGTAAAAAAGAGAGGATAACCCGAAAAAAACTCCCACCCGACATATAGTCGGACGGGAGCCAAAAAAATAATAATATGAAAGAAATTACAGATTACAGATTACTGTTTGCCCTTGTATTTGTTGCAGCAGCCCGTACCGTCGAAACAGTGAGTGCAGACTTTGCACTTAGGCAGACCGATGGCCTTGACCAGCGTTTCGAGTTTGTTGAAACGCAGCGAAGTCAGTCCCAGGCGTTTACGGATGGCCTCAACCAACTTTTCGTACTCTGGTGTGCCTGTAGTGGCGTATTTTTCGAGATTTTTGTTCGGGTCGCCCTCAATTTCGCCAATGAGCTGACGGGTAATCAGTTCCATTTCGCTCTTCGACGAGGTGAAGCCGATGAACGGACAGCTATAGATGAGCGGCGGACAGGCAATGCGGATGTGTACCTCGCGTGCGCCGTCGTCGAACAGCACGTTCACGTTGTCGCGCAACTGCGTGCCGCGCACAATCGAGTCGTCGCAAAAGAGCACGCGTTTGCCGTTGAGCATATCGCGGTTGGGAATGAGCTTCATTTTGGCCACGAGTGCACGCAAATCCTGCGTAGGCGGGGTGAATGAACGCGGCCAGGTGGGCGTGTACTTTGAAATGGCACGCTGGTAGGGTTTGCGCATACCGGCTGCATAGCCCAGTGCCATGCCTACGCCCGAATCGGGGATGCCGCAAACGCAGTCGACGTCGGTGTCGTCTTCGGCAGCCATCATCTCGCCATTGTCGTAGCGCATTTCCTCAACGTTGCGTCCTTCGTAGGTCGAAGTGGGAAAACCGTAGTACACCCAGAGGAAGGAACAAATTTGGCAATGTTCCTGCGGTGCGCGCAACTGTTCGATGCTGTCGGCACGCAAATACACGGCTTCGCCCGGTCCGAGGTCGCGCACGGTTTGGTAGTCCAGGTTGGGGAACGAGGTGCTTTCGCTCGTCACGGCGTAGGCCCCGTCTTTTTTACCGATGATTACGGGCGTGCGTCCCCAGTCGTCGCGCACGGCAATGATACCTTCTTCGGTGAGCAGCAGCATGGAGCATGAACCTTCGATGTGGCGGAACACATTTTCGATACCCTCGGCAAACGTTTTACCCTGAATGAGCAGCAATGCCACGAGTTCGGTCTGGTTGGTTTGTCCCGATGAAAGTTCGGCAAAGTGCTGGTTCTGTTCGAGCAATTCGGCAGTGAGCTGTTCGATGTTCGTTATTTTTGCAACAGTGACGATGGCAAAACGCCCCAGGTGCGAGTTAATAACGAGCGGTTGTGCGTCGGTATCGCTGATAATGCCGATGCCCGCATTGGCACCCTTGAACTTGGAGAGTGCCGGTTCGAATTTTGAGCGGAAGTAGGCATTTTCAAGGTTATGAATGGAGCGTGTAAAACTTTTGGTCGTCGGGTTGTAAGTGGCCATACCGCCCCGGCGAGTGCCCAGATGTGAGTTGTAGTCAGTGCCGTAAAATAAGTCGGCTACGCAGTCGAGCTGCGAAACTGTTCCAAAAAAACCTCCCATAATGCTGGTGTGTGAATTGTTAGTTGGTGTATTGTGCGTGCTATGTCAACCCGTCGTTCCGGCTGTCGATCTTCAGTGTGCCCGACGATGCGAAAACAAAGAGTTGAGGTAGCAAAATTACGCCAACCCCCTTAATGTGCAAAGCCCTGATGCGGATTTTTTCATTCGTTAGCCAAAAAACCATTATTTATGCAACACTTCGTAAACTTTGGTTGGCAAAAAAGGAAAAGCCACCCTCATACGAGGCTGGGATTTTAAAGTCTATAATTCGGAAATATTGGAAGAAAATACTGATGTAGCCATAACCTGCTGCGATGCGGAAAGAAGGGCTGACGTGGCGGTAAACATGAACGTAACCGAGGTGCGCACTTTAAGAAGTCGTCTAAACTGTTCTGACGAAGATTTGAGTTGGAGTTTTATCTCCTCTACATTCAATTTTCACCTTTCTTTTTGGTTGTTTTTTGATCTTTCATCGGTCGTGTAGCTCGCTACACTCCCTCTTCAAGGCCCAAAAACACCTCAAAAATAAAGGCAAATCTTGAAATTCATAAAAATTCAGACGACTTCTTAAGCCCGAATCTTCACAAACGAAGGTTTAACGAAAAAGATTTACGCAATCTGCGAAGTTGCAAATATTTTTGTGTACTTTTGCTTTTGCTATCGCGAAGCCGGGCCACCGTATGCCCCGATGCCAGGCAGCAGAACGACATGCAGCGCTACAGTTTGGCACACCACGGCTTCGTAATTTGCAAACTAACATTATTCATAACAATGGACGACTATCACGCGGAAAATAACGTTTGATACCGACCGAAACAGGCTCTTGCTCTCTATTATTTATATTTGTAGTGTAAGCCGCCGTTCGGTCGGCAGGTTTACCATGTCATTACGTTAGCATCCGCCAAGAACCTGTTTTTATGCGTACTTACTGGAATTACAACAAAACGCTGAGAACCATGGAGGAATGGGCTCCCGACTGCTGGACGCAGGTGACCTGCCCTACTCCCGAAGATGAGGATTACCTGATTAACGAACTCAAAGTGCCCGACTACTTTCTCGATGACATCCGAGATAAGGACGAACGCTCGCGCTATGAGTACGACGAGGGGTGGTCGCTCATCATTTTGCGTATCCCCTACGTGAAAGAAGTGGCCTCGCGTACGCCGCACACTACCATCCCGATGGGTATTATCCTGAACAAGGGCGTGTGTATCACGGTGTGCAATTACGAAACGAACATGATGATTGATTTCGTTTCGTATCAGCAAAAGCGCAACCAGGGATTTACCGACTCGGTCGACCTCGTGTTCCGCCTGTTCCTTTCGTCGGCCGTGTGGTACCTGAAACGGCTCAAGCAAATCAATATCCTGATTGAAGAGGCTAAGCGCAACCTGGACCGACAGGTAGACAACGAGGACTTGATCGGCCTGTCGCGACTGCAGGACAGCCTGACGTATTTCATCACCTCAATCCGCGGTAACGAAACCTTGCTCTCGAAACTGAAATTCAAGCTGCCCGTCGACGAACTCGATGCCGACCTTATCGAGGACGTGACCATCGAGATGAACCAGGCACGCGAAACCACGAACATCTACACGAACATCCTTGACTCGACCATGGAAACTTACGCCAACATTATCAACAACAACATGGCCGGCGTGATGAAGCAGATGACGAGTATTTCCATTATCCTGATGTTCCCCACGCTTATTGCCAGTATCTTCGGTATGAACCTGATTAGCGGCATCGAGGAATCGTGGTGGGGCTTCCCGTTGGTTATCATCCTGTCGATTGTAATTACCGGCCTGTTTTATGGCCTATTCCGCTGGAAAACTTGGATTTAAAGCCCCGCCTGTTCACTTTTAGGCGTGAAAATTTGGCTGATACAATAAAAATAACTTTATTTGCCACCTATTTTGTGCTCAAAGACCCCTGTGCGGCCTTGCCCGAACAACAGGGTTTGGGCACAGTACCTTATAATTGCTACCGATAACGGAGGAACCTTGCATCGCCCTTGATAAACTTAGAACTACTGAAACATTTTAGAACTCGGGGCTCATGCGGCCAATTCCCCCTTTTACAGACCCTTTCCTATTTATTATGGACGAAATTAAAAACACTACTGAAGTAGAGGTAAACAACGTGCAGCCCACTGAGGCTGAAGCCACTGTTTGCAATGAGGCAATGCCTGCTGAGGCTAAGCAAAACGAAAAAGCTGAACCCACCACCAAGGCCGAAGTCATCGAGGCCCTGAAGGACATTGTTTACAATGGTGGGGACGTGGAACGTGCTACGCTTGAACACCTCAAAATGCTGTACTACCGCATTCACAATGCCGAAGTAGTGGCCGCTCGCGATAAATTCGTTGGCGATGGCGGCAATGCCGAGGACTTTATTCCTGCTCCGGATGCCGACGAAGAAAACTTCAAGGCTCAGCTCGCACTCATTCGCGAAATGAGAAGCAAAGCTGCTGAAGAACTTGAAAAAGAAAAGCAGGATAACCTGCAACGCAAACTCGAAATCATTGACCGCATCAAAGAATTGGCGGCTACGGCCGAAGAGGCTGACAAGGGTTTTGAAGAGGTAAAGAAACTTCAGGCTGAATGGAAGGAAATTAAAACCGTTCCGGCTGAACGTGCTACCGAACTCTGGAAAAACTACCAGCTCTATACCGAACAGTTCTACGACCAACTGCACCTGAACCACGAAATGAGAGCCTACGATTTCAAGAAGAACCTGGAAATCAAAACGCACTTGTGCGAGGCTGCTGAAAAACTGGCTGAGGTGGAGGACGTGATTTCGGCTTTCCACCAGCTGCAAAAACTGCATCAGGAATTCCGCGAAGCCGGACCGGTGGCTAAGGAACTGCGCGACGAAATCTGGAAACGTTTCAAAGATGCGTCGACCGTTATCAACAAGCGTCACCAGGATCACTTCGAGGGACTGAAGGCGCGCGAGGAGGAAAACCTACAAAAGAAAACGGCTCTCTGCGAAAAGGTGGAGCAACTGCAACTCGATGACTTGAAAACCTATGCACAGTGGGACGAAATGTCGAAGCAGATTATCGAACTGCAGGCTGAATGGAAAACCATCGGCTTCACACCGCGCAAGGTGAACAACGAAATCTTCGACCGCTTCCGCGCGGCTTGCGACCGTTTCTTCCAGGCCAAAACGGCTTACTTCAAGGCTAACCGCGAAAAACTCAGCGCTAACCTCGCTGCCAAAAACGCACTCATCGAAAAGGCTGAGGCTCTGAAGGATAGCACCGACTGGGGAGCTACGACGAATAAGTTCGTGGAACTGCAAAAGGAATGGAAAACCATCGGACCGGTGGCTCACAAAATTTCGGATACCATCTGGAAGCGCTTTAACGATGCTTGCAACTACTTCTTCGACAAAAAGAACGAGGCTAACAAGGGGCAGCGCAAGGAGGAAGAGGCTAACCTCGAACTGAAAAAGGCGGTGATTGCCGAAATCGAAAAACTGGCTGCTGAACCGGGCGACAACTTGCTGCAGAGCATCCGCGAATTGCAGGCTAAGTGGAACGAAATTGGTCATGTGCCTTTCAGCAAAAAGGAAAAAATGTACCGCCGCTACCGCGAACTCTGCGACAAAGTGTACGACACGCTGCACGCTACGGCCGGCAAAAGAAGAATGGACAACTTTAAGCGCAACGTGGCCGAAAAGGGTGGCAACGAACTGACGCGCGAACGCAACCGCTTGCAAAACGTGCTCGACGCTAAAAAGCAGGACATTCAAAACTACGAAACGAACCTTACCTTCTTCCGCTCAAGCTCGAAAAAGGGTAACTCTATTGTGGCTGACATCGAAAAGAAAATTGAACGCCTCAAGGATGACCTGAAGGAAATCACGGAAAAACTCAAAACCGTGAACGAGCAAATCAAGGCTGAGGAAAAGAAATAAACCTCTAACGCGTGGGGGCTGTGCGTACTTGGGTACGCATAGCGCCGCGCTTTGATGCGCAGCACACACTACTGCGCGCTACATACTTTTTACTTTCTATCCGACAAGCAATGAGACGATGAGGCTAACCTTTGTTCAATCCTTATTTTCTCATTGCTTGTTGGCGGTAATTAAAGCAATTACATCAATCCTAATTCATACCACACACAAATGGCTAAAAAAGCACTTCTTATGATTCTCGATGGTTGGGGCATTGGTAAGCACAACCACGGCGACGTAATTTTTGAAACTCCCACTCCTTTCATGGATTCGCTCCATGCCAACTATCCTAACTCGGAACTGCTGGCTTCGGGCGAGAACGTGGGTTTGCCCGACGGACAGATGGGTAACTCTGAGGTAGGTCACTTGAACATCGGTGCCGGACGCATCGTTTATCAGGACTTGGTGAAGATTAACCGTGCTTGCGCCGATGGCTCCATCATGCAGAATCCGCAAGTGGTGGCTGCTTACGAATATGCCAAAAAGAACGGCAAGGGCTTGCACCTCATGGGCTTGACCTCAACCGGTGGTGTACACTCTTCGCTCGACCACTTGTTCAAACTCATCGAAATTGCCAAGGAATATGGCGTGGCTGAACACACTTACGTTCACTGCTTCATGGACGGCCGCGACACCGACCCGAAGAGCGGTAAGGGCTTCATCGAAAGTTTGCAGGGCGTTTGCGATGCCAACGGTGCACACATTGCCAGCATCGTGGGCCGCTTCTATGCCATGGACCGCGATAAGCGTTGGAACCGTGTGAAGGTGGCTTACGACCAGCTGGTTGAAGGCAAGGGCCGTCAGGTAACCGACATGGTGGCTGGCGTACAGAGCTGCTACGACTCTGACTCGGAAGAGCACAAGAACACCGACGAATTCATGGAACCGTTGGTAAATGCCAACGTCGACGGACGCATCAAGGAAGGCGACGTGGTTATTTTCTTCAACTACCGCAACGACCGCGCCAAAGAACTTACCGTGGTGCTGACGCAGCAGGATATGCCCGAAGAAGGTATGCACACCATTCCCGGCTTGCAGTACTACTGCATGACGCCGTACGATGCTTCGTTCACGGGTGTTCACATCCTCTTCCCGAAAGAGAACGTGCAGAACACGCTCGGCGAATACTTGGCTTCGAAGGGACTGAAACAGCTGCACACGGCTGAAACCGAAAAGTATGCACACGTTACCTTCTTCTTCAACGGTGGACGCGAAACTCCGTACGAAGGCGAGGAACGCATCCTCGTGGCTTCACCCAAGGTGGCTACTTACGACCTCAAGCCCGAAATGTCGGCTTTCGAGGTGAAGGACAAACTCGTTGCTGCCATCAAGGAGGATAAGTTCGACTTCATCGTGGTGAACTTTGCCAATGGCGACATGGTGGGTCACACCGGTATCTACGAGGCTATCGAAAAGGCTGTCAAGGCGGTTGACCAGTGTGTGAACGAGGTGGTTACGGCTGCTAACGAAACCGGCTACGAAACCATCATCATTGCTGACCACGGTAATGCCGACAATGCCATCAACGAGGACGGCACGCCCAACACGGCTCACTCGCTGAACCCCGTTCCCTTTATCTATGTAACGAAGAACAAGCATGCCAAGGTGAAGAATGGTGTGTTGGCCGACGTAGCTCCTTCTATCCTCCACATCATGGGCTTGGAACAACCTGCTGACATGACGGGTGTGAACCTGATCGAGGACTAATCTTCTTGGTTCTGCAGGCATCTGCTTAATTTAATGCCCGGACACGATTGCCACTTGCCAAAGTGGTTATTGTGTCCGGGCTTTTTTTGTATCTGCGGAAAATAAGTTTACTTATTGAAGGATTGAACAACAGTAATAATCAGAACTCAGTAGCAAAAAAATGTGGGAACTGTAGCATTTGGGTGAGGCAAAACGTGGTTGCTTCGTACATTTTGAGAATCGGCAAGAGATAAAATGTCATATCCCGATTTCATTGTTTTTCGCGTGTGGAAAACGCATCGGAATGCCCGTAAATAAAGGGCTGAATGCCGATTTTAGGGTGTGGAAAACTTTCGAGGTGCAATATTAGGCAGCCAAAAAATTGGGATTTCGGGCTGTGCATATTGTATCTTTGCCTACAGCGAAGCCAGGTGGCACCTCAGCATGGATAAGCTGCACTTTAGCCTTGACGGATGAAAAAACAATATTCCTTATTGATTCATTCAGCGTTCTTTGACATTTTGTTACCACAGAAAGTAAGGCAGGTAGGCCTGTCTGAAACCCATGATACGTCGTTGAGCTTTACCACACGTTTTGCGACTGGGCCTGTTAAACAGCTATTTTCCGTGCAAGTAAAATTACATAAAGTTACTGTTTTTCAGTAGGTTTTGGCTGCTCTCCGGCATTTTCGACCGGCTGCTGTTCGTCGGGGGCATTTTCCGCCTCGTCGGTTTGTGTCGCCTCGTTGTTGCCCAACACTGTACGCAGTTTGTTGAGCGGATTGGCAGAATAGGGTTCTTCGATATACACGCCCGCATTTTTGGCCATGGCTACCGTCTGTTCGTCGATGCCGTCGGCCGGCACGTCGGTTTCGCCCACCACATAGCGTTTGTAGTATTCAATAGCCAGCGTTGTTACGGGCAAAGCCAAAATCAGGCCCATGATACCGAAGGCATAACCCCACACTGACAGCGAAAGGAGGATGATGGCTGGCGGAAGGCCCATGATGTGCCCCATGATACGTGGGGTGAAAATGGTGTCCTGCAATATTTGCACCACGATGTAGACCAAGGCAATCAGGCAGAGCAAGCCCCAGAAGTTTTGCCCTGTTTCGGCAGCTTTGAGCAATGCGAGCAAGGCCGCCGGCACCACGCCTACCAGCTGCAAATAAGGTACGAAACTGATGACACCAATGAGACAGCCCAGGGCAATGGGCAGGGGAAAATCGACTAGGGCAAAACCTATGCTGAACATCACACAGTTGCTCAAAGCAATGAGTGCCTGTCCGCGGAAATAACCCGCCATGCAGCGTTCGACGTCGGCCACAAAGCGCGTGGCAAAAGGACGCTTCGAGGGCGGAATAAAGGTAATCCACGAATTGGCGTACTTTTCGTAATCGGTGAGCAGGAAGAGCAAATAGAGCAGGCCGATTAGCGAGGCGGCAAAGTTGATGATAATGCCGGCCGTACTCCACAGCAGTTCCCAAACGCGCGGCACGGTGTTCTTGATGGCTGTCACCACATCCTCGTGTTGTAGGAATTGTTCGATTTTGTATTCGTTGACGTGTTCGTTCAGAAACTTCTGCACGGGTTGCGGAATACCGTCGGCATTTCCCCCTGCCTGGATGTAGCTCAGCGCCACATCCTTGAGGTGCGTAATTTCGCTGAGCATGGGCGGAATCACAATGTAAACAAATGTGCCGAGCGCCGCAATGGTGAGCGAAATGGTGAGAAAAATAGCCAAGAAGCGGTTGTGCAGCCGTTTGTGCAACTGCCGCACCAGGGGGTAAAGCAGGTAGGCCGCCACCCATGCCACGAAAAAGGGAATGAGCACGCCGCTCAGGGCGTAAATCATGGCAAAAATGCCCCCGATAATGACCAGCGCAATGATGCCGCGAATAAAACGATCGAAGGTGATAGGCGACTGTCCGCCTACTCTGAAGTTGTTCATCGAAGTGTTTTTGTTGATAAATCAGTAAGCCCAACCGACAGCTAAGCATGGCAAAAAGTCATTCAAAGCAGCGGTTCACATGGCAAAAGTATCTATTCTATTTGAAAAAGCGAGGAAATCTGCAACAAATTGTTTGTCCGAAACTAAAATAGCTCTATATTTGCACCATGGGAACATTATATTTAGTGCCCACTCCGGTGGGAAACCTTGAGGATATCACCCTGCGTGCGCTGCGTATACTGAAAGAGGCCGACCTTGTGCTGGCCGAGGATACACGCACTTCGGGCATTCTGCTCAAGCACTATGAAATCAAGAACCAGTTGGTGGCTCACCATAAGTTTAACGAACATCAGACGGCTGAGGCCTTTGCTGCCCGTATGGCCGGAGGCGAAATCATGGCGTTGGTGTCGGATGCCGGCACGCCGGGAATTTCCGACCCTGGATTCATGTTGGTTCGCGCCTGTGTGGCTCGCGGTGTCACGGTGCAGTGTCTGCCCGGTGCCACGGCTTTCGTTCCGGCACTGGTGGCTTCGGGCTTGCCTTGCGAACGCTTTTGCTTCGAGGGCTTCCTGCCGCAGAAAAAAGGACGCAACACGCGCTTGCAATCGCTCGTTCAGGAGGAACGCACCATGATTTTTTACGAATCGCCTTACCGCGTGGTCAAAACATTGGCGCAGTTCGTTGAATTTTTCGGAGCAGAACGCCGCTGCTCGGCTTGCCGCGAAATTTCGAAACTTCACGAAGAAAGCGTGCGCGGAACATTGGCCGAGGTGTTGGCGCATTTCACTGAAAACGAACCGCGTGGAGAGTTCGTTATCGTGGTCGAAGGATGTGAACCACCGAAAAAAAGCAAGAAAAATAAAGAATCGCAATCCTGCGAATAATTCACTTTTCGACATGGTCGTACTGAAACTATGACTTCAGTTTACCTTTTACATGATTTAAAACACTATGGGATTTAACGTGCCATGTCCTAATAACCCTACAGTTATGAAGAAAATTTTATTACTGCTCGCTGCCGTTTGCACATTGTCGTTTGCCATGTCGTGCAGCACGAAAAAGGAAAAAGAACAGGAAAGCAAAGATCCGAATGCCGAAACCATCGATTCGCTCCGTCAGGCATTGACTCAGTCGCAAAATGAGTCGAACGACTTGATTGAAACGCTTTCGCAAATTCAGGATGGCTTCGACCAAATAAACGAGGCCGAGGGACGTGTGAGCGTTGAAAACAAGCAGGGCGAACGCGCCAACAAGCAGGCTATCATCGAAAACATGGAGTTCATTCAGCGCACCATGAAGCTGAACCGCGAACTCATCTCGAACTTGCAACAGCAACTGCGCAACGCGAACCAAAGCGACAAACGCACCAAGGCTAAACTCGAGGAAATGGTGAACAACTACAACAAACAACTCGAGGACAAGCAAAAACAAATTGACGAACTCCGCGCACAGCTGGCTGAACGCGACATCAAAATTGCGGAACAGGGCGAACAAATCAATGCGCTCAATACCAGCGTGAACGACTTGAGCCAAAAGAACGAGGAAAAGGCGCGCACCGTGGCTGCTCAGGATAAGGAACTCAACACGGCTTACTACGTGTTCGGTACGAAAAAGGAACTTCGCGAACAGCGTATCCTGAAAAGTGGCGATGTACTGAAAAGCAACGACTTTAACAAGGATTACTTTACGCGTATCGACTTGCGCGTGACAAAGCAAATCCGTTTGTACTCAAAGAGTGCTAAACTCATGACCAATCACCCGGCTGGTTCGTACACGCTCGAAAAGGATGCTCAGAACCAGTATGTGCTCCGTATCAACAATCCCCAGGAATTCTGGAGCGTGAGCAAGTATTTGGTTATCATCGTGAAATAAACGGTTACGCTACTTGCCAAACAAACGAGGTTGCCGAACGTGCTGCGCGCATTGCACAGACGCTCGGCAACCCCTTTGCGATAAGGACGGAAGTGCCCCAAACCGCGCAGACTGACAAAACAGCTGTTCTGACTGCTGTTCCTGCCACTGCACGTTTGCAGCACTTCTGTTCTTTTTGCATAAGTATATTCACTCACATATTCTACCATCACTAAAAAAACCATTACCGTGTTAACTCATCACAAAGCCATTTTGCGTTTAGGTGTTCCCATAGCCATTGGGCAACTGGGCGTAATCATCATGGGGTTTGCCGACACCATGATGGTGGGCCGCTACAACACTGATTCGCTGGCCGCCGCCTCGTTCGTCAACAGTGTGTTCAACCTCATTACCTTCCTGCTCATGGGCTACAGCTACGGCCTTACGCCACTGGTCAGCTCACTTTTCGGCCAGGGCCGCAAACTCGAAGCCGGAGGCATACTCAAACAAGCTGTGGCTGCCAACATGCTCTTTGCTCTGCTGCTCTGCACCATCATGGGTGTGGGCTATTTCTTCCTGGACCACATGGGGCAACCCGCAGAAATCATGCCACTTGTACGCAGCTATTATCTGGTGGTGTTGGTGTCGATGATTTTTGTGGCACTGTTTAACTGTCTGCGTCAGTTTACCGATGGCATTACCGAAACCAAAACCGCTATGTGGGCTCTGCTCACGGGTAATGCGCTGAACATCGTGGGCAATTATCTGCTCATTTACGGTGTGGGGCCCTTTCCCGAACTCGGTTTGCTGGGTGCCGGCCTGAGTACCCTGTTTTCGCGTATTGTCATGGCCCTGATTCTGCTGGGCGTACTGCTGATGCGCCAACGCTATGCCGTTTACCGTCAGGGAGTGAGCGAAACCCCGCTGCGTTGGTCGGGACTTTGGCACATCAACAGCCAGTCGCTCCCCATTTCGTTGCAAATGGGTATGGAAAGCGGTGCGTTTACCTTCACAGCCATCATGGCCGGTTGGATTGGGGCCGTTGACCTTGCCACGTTCCAGGTGATGGTAACCATCGGTACCCTCGGCTTCCTTTTCTATTACAGCTTTGGCGCCGGACTGAGCATCCGCGTGGCCACCTTCTACGGTTTGCACGACTGGGAACACGTGCGACTTTCCACCCGAGCCGGATGCCACATTTTGCTGGGTATGGCCGCTTGTTCGTCGCTCATCTTTTTGCTGTTCGGCGAATTCCTTATCCGCGTCTTTACGAGCGACCCCGAAGTTGTGGTGCTGGCTGTCAGCCTCATCCCACCCCTCATTCTTTATCAGCTCGGCGATGCCATGCAAATCTGTTACGCCAATGCCCTGCGCGGCACCTCGCACGTCATGTCGATGATGTGGATAGCCTTTATCAGCTACATTTTGGTAAACATCCCTGCCGGCTACATCCTGGCCTTCCCCCTCGGCATGGGCATTTACGGCCTGTTCATTGCCTTCAGCCTTGGTCTCTTTGTAGCAGCCGCGCTTTTCCTGTCGCATTACCGCAGCGTGATGCGCAAGGCCGAAAGCCAAGTGGCCTGAGTAACTAATGCCTTTGGGTGTCAGTAAATGTTTGGCGAAACAAGTGAGCAGGTGTTCAAATATAAAAATACTTCGATAGAATGCTATAAATAGAAGTCGTCTAAACTTTTCTGACGAAGATTTAATTTGGAGATTTATCTCTTCTAAATTCAATCTTTACCTTTTTGGCCGTTTTTTGACCTTTCATCAGTCGTGTAGCTCGCTACACTCCTTTTTCAAGACCCAAAAACGCCTCAAAAATTAAGGCAAATCTTGAATTTCATAAAAGTTCAGACGACTTCATAATTTTGATTACCTACTTATACCATACTTTTCAACATCTACTTAGAAAAAAAATATAACTTTGCAATGCAAAAAAGACGGCAAGCACCGCAAGGCACTGCCGTCTTTCTCACACTCTCAAAGTATAACCCCTTACATGAAATTATTTTTCACTCTTCTGTTTCTCGCAATTTCCGCGTTTCAGAGCGTCTGCGCCCAGGGCAGTGTGCTGCCCAAACGCGAATTTCGCGGTGCGTGGATTCAAATGATCAATGGTCAGTTCCAGGGCATGAGCCGCAGCGAAATGCAAAAGAATCTGACCAACCAGCTCAATGTGATGCAGCGGTGTGGCATCAACGCCATCATCTTTCAGGTGCGCGGCGAGGCCGATGCCATGTACCAATCCGCCTACGAACCTTGGACCCGTTTCCTTTCGGGACGACAGGGAACGCCTCCTTCGCCTTACTGGGACCCTCTTGCCTGGATGGTCGACGAATGTCATAAGCGCGGCATGGAACTGCACGCTTGGATCAACCCCTTCCGCGCCAAGACCAAGGGTACGCGCGAACTTTCTACGCGCCATCCCTACGTGAAGAACCCCGAACGCTTTTTTGAGTACGACGGTCTTTACCTCTTCGACCCGGGACTGCACGAAAACCGCGTTTACATTTGCCGAATTGCTGCCGACATTGTGCGCCGTTACGATGTTGACGGACTGCACATCGACGACTATTTCTATCCCTATCCCGTGTCGGGCGTACAAATTCCCGATCAGGCCACTTACCGCGCACACAGCAACGGCATTGCCGACATCAAGGACTGGCGACGCTACAACGTGAACCAGTTTATCGAAATGCTGCACGACTCCATTCGCGCCGTGAAGCCCTGGGTAAAATTTGGCGTCAGCCCCTTCGGCATTTACCACAATACCCGCGGCGGTTCGAACCTGCCCGGTTCAAAAACGGCCGGATTGCAAAACTACGACGACCTTTATGCCGATGTGCTTTACTGGATTAACAAAGGTTGGGTGGATTATACCGTGCCCCAGCTCTATTGGGAAATTGGTCACCGCACGGCCGACTACGAGGAACTCATCAAGTGGTGGAGCCGCTTTGCCGGAGGACGTCCGCTCATCATCGGACAGGACGTGGAACGCACTGTGCGCGCTGCCGACAAACAGAACCCCCGACGCAACCAAATGGCTGCGAAGTTTGCCTTGCAGCGTTCGTTGCGCGGCATTCAGGGTTCGTGTCTGTGGTACTCGGCGGCTGTGGTACGCAACGAAGGTAACTATGCTACGGCGCTCGAAAAGGTGTATCACCGCACCCCGGCCCTTCAGCCCACCTTCCACCACATCGACGACAAAGCACCGCGCAAGCCCCGCAAAGTAAAAGCCATGTGGATGCCCGATGGGTATTACCTGTTCTGGACGGCTCCCAAAGCCAAAAAAGAAATGGATGTGGCGCGTAACTACGCCATCTACCGTTTTAAGAAGGACGAGAAAATTGACTTGTTCAATGCGGAACACCTCGTGGCAATTACGCCCCTTACGCTCTACAAATTGCCTTACGACGACGGAAAAGACAAGTACACTTACGTCGTAACCGCACTCGACCGTTTGCAGAACGAATCGAAGGGCGTGAAAGAAAAACTTAAACTCTAAACGACACGACATGATAAAAGCCCTCACGGATGTTACCCTTAAGAAACGCATCCGCGAGGGCATTTTTTTGTTCTTATAACTTACTCTTATATACAATGAAAGTACTTAAATTTGGCGGAACGTCGGTGGGAACAGCCGAGAGTTTGGCACAAGTAAAAAATATTGTCGAAGCCATTGACCAACCTGCTGTGGTGGTGGTGTCGGCCCTGGGCGGCGTGACCGATCGCCTGGAAGCCCTTGCCCGTACGGCAGCCGAGGGCGACAAAGCGTATGAAACCGTTTACAGCGAACTGGCCGAACGGCATCACAAACTGGTCAAGGCCGTGGTGTGCGCCGAACGCCAAACTGACACGCTGGCACAAGTGGATGCCTTGCTCGATGAACTGCGGAGCATTCTTCACGGCGTTTGCCTCATTCAGGACCTTACCCCCAAAACCGCCAATGCCATCGTGGCCTACGGCGAACGCCTGTCGTCGGTTATCGTGACCGCCATGCTGACAGAGGCGCAGCACGTTGATGCACGCAGTTTGGTGAAGACCGTGCCGCAGAATGATAAACACCTTGTGGACTTCGGCACAACGAACAGCCTGCTCACAGCTCATTTCAGTAGGCTGCAAGGTTTGGCAGTGATGGGCGGTTTCATTGCCGCCGACTTGCAAACCGGCGTGACCACCAATCTCGGACGTGGTGGCTCGGACTACACGGCTGCTATTGTGGCCGCTGCACTCGGTGCCGAATGTCTGGAAATCTGGACCGACGTCGACGGTTTCCTCACGGCCGACCCGCGCATCATTCCCACGGCCTATACCATCGACCACCTGACCTATGCCGAGGCGATGGAACTTTGCAACTTCGGAGCCAAGGTGGTATATCCTCCCACCATTTACCCCGTTTGTCAGAAGAACATACCCATTTACATTAAAAATACCTTCCACCCCGAAGCTACCGGCAGCATCATCAGCAATAAAGCGGCGCAGAGCGAACGGCCCATTCGCGGTATTTCGTCGGTCAACGAAACCAGTATGGTCACCGTGAGCGGACTTTCCATGGTGGGCGTAATCGGTGTAAACCGTCGCATCTTTACTACGCTGGCAGCCGGAGGCATCAGCGTATTTATGGTGGCACAGAACTCGTCGGAAACCAGTACTTCTATCTGTATGACACCTGCCGATGCCCACAAAGCCTGCAAACTGCTCGACCGCGAATTTGCCCAGGAAATAGCCGATGGTGCCATGAACCGCGCTGCGCTTTCCGATGGACTGGCCAGTGTGGCTGTAGTGGGCGAACGCTTGAGCAAGCGTCCCGGTATTGCCGGCCGTCTGTTCAGCGTGCTCGGCCGCAACGGCATCAGCATCAGTGCCGTGGCCATGGGGGGCAAGGAGCTGAACCTTTCGTTTGTGGTGGAGCGTAGTCAGCTGCGCAAAACGCTGAATGTGCTGCACGACAGTTTTTTTCTGAGTGAGCACGAGGACCTCAACCTGTTCATTTGCGGCACCGGCACTGTGGGAGCAAGCCTCATGCAGCAAATTGCCGCCCAACGCGAACAGCTGCTGCGCGAAAAAGGACTGAAGCTCAACATCGTGGGCATCAGCGGACGCAGCCGCGCTGCTTACAACCGCGAAGGCATTGACCCGGCACACTATACCGAGGCTATGCAGCAAGGGGGCGAAGGCGGTGTGGAACGCATGATGCGCGAAATTGCCGAAATGAACATTTTCAACTCTGTGTTCGTGGATTGCACCGCCAGCCAGGAAGTGGCCGACCATTACGAAGATTTGCTCCGCCGCAATGTCAACATCGTAGCGGCCAATAAAATCGGAGCCTCATCGGCTTACGAACATTACGCACTGCTGAAGCGAACGGCGCGCGAACGCGGTGTGAAGTATCTATTTGAAACGAACGTCGGCGCGGGGCTTCCCATCATCAGCACCATCAGCGACCTCTTGGCCTCGGGCGACCGCGTACTGGGCTTCGAAGCCGTATTGAGCGGCACGCTGAACTATGTGTTCAACACTCTTAGTGCCGACATTACCTTTAGCCAAGCCGTACGCATGGCACAGGAAAACGGTTACAGCGAACCCGATCCGCGCATCGACCTTTCGGGCAAGGACGTGATTCGCAAACTCCTGATTTTGGCGCGCGAAAGCGGCTATCGCGTAGAGTTTGCCGACATTGCCTCGCAACCCATCATCCCTGCCTCGCTCTTCGAAGGCAGCGAAGCCGACTTTTGGCAGCAGCTTCCCGGCCTTGATGCGCATTTCGAAGCCGAACGTCAACGCTTACAGCGCGAGCATAAACGCTGGCGCTTTGTGGCTCGTTGGGCCGAAGGAAAGGGTTCTGTTGGTTTGCAGGAAATTCCGCAGGGACATCCGTTCTACAATCTGGAAGGTTCGAACAACATTCTCACCCTCACCACCGAACGCTACCGCGAATACCCCATGCTCATTCAGGGCTACGGTGCCGGAGCGGCCGTTACGGCAGCCGGTGTGTTTGCCGACATTATGCGCGTAGCCAACGTGTAACGGAAGCTTTTCATAGCCCCTCATTTGTTAAAATGCAAAAAAGCGATGAAAGTGCAGAGTATTCTCTGGCGTTCATCGCTTTTTTTTGCATCATCAAAGGAATACGTAGTTCCATCTTTCGCTCAGGCTCCTTGGGCTCAGCGCGTTTCAACGCAGCAACTGCAATGCGGTGGCACTGATGCGAATGCAGCCGTAGTCGACGATAAGGTCTAACACCTCATCCTGTAAAGTTTGCTTCATTTCCGCAGGGAAAAGGGCATCCACGTCATGCGGTTTGCCGTCAGCAAGTATTTCACGAATAAGGTTAAACACCTCCTGAGCCTTAGGCTTTTGGCGCAACAGCGCAAGGATGCGCGCAGTTTCAGTAGCCACAGCCGTTTCCGCTGATGCTGGCGTTGCAGCCGTTTCCGTTGATGCTGGCGTTTCAGTCATTCCCGTTGTCACCGTCGGGGTATTTGTCGCTGCAGCCGTCGCAACTGTTTTAGGTTGGGCAGCGTGCCTTTGCGCCAAACACACATCACAGTGTCCGCAGTCAGTGCCTTCATCGTCGAAATAGCGCAGCAGGTAGCGGCTTCGGCATTCCGACTGTTCAGTGATGTAGCCCACCATTGCCTGAATGCGGCGCACATAGTTCTGCTTGCGCACCTCGTAAATGTCGCGACTGATTTCAATGTATTGCGTGTCGATGCGTCGCGTGGTGTAAGTAATTTGTGCCACATCCTTGTGCGGCACATAATTCACAATGCGTTTGCGCGTCAAGGCACAGAGCGTGTCGTACACCTTGGCAGGCGTGGTGTTGCAAGTATCAGCCAGGCGGTCTTCCTCGATGGCCACATAGTCCACAAAGAAGCCCCCGTTTTGGCGCATCAAAGCGTTGAGCAGTTCCTCCTCGTCGGGGCTGAGGTAGTCGATGTCGTAAAGTTCATCGCGGCGTACCAAAAACATCACGCGCGAGGAGTTTTCGTCCTCTAGGCTGAAATGAATGTAGCCGGCGCGAGTGAGCAGCTGCAAGGCCGAAACAGCCACCGTAGGGTAATGATGGAAGGTGCGGCAAAAACGGTCGATATTGAAATCGAAAGTGCGCCCTTCAGCCTCGCCCTCGGCAATTTGATAGAACGAGGCAAGGTCGGCATACACCTTGCGAATGTAGTCGCGGTCGGGAAAAGTTTGCGGCACTCGCGCCTGCAGCCGTTGTGCATCGCCGCGGTCGGTCAGCAGCACGGCATAGGCCGTTTGTCCGTCGCGTCCGCCGCGTCCGGCTTCTTGAAAATACGCTTCGATAGAATCGGGCACGTCCATGTGAATAACCAATCGCACGTCGGGTTTGTCAATGCCCATACCAAAGGCGTTGGTAGCCACCATCACGCGCACCTCGTCGGTTTGCCAGGCGCGCTGTCGCACATCCTTGTCGAGCGAGGTTAGTCCGGCGTGAAAATACAAGGCTTCGATGCCCGAAGCCTTGAGAAACTGGGCTATTTCGCGGGTTTTGCGTCGGTTGCGCGTGTAAACGATGGCCGAACCCTTCACCAATTTCAAAATGTGCAGCATTTCCTCCTCCTTGTTTCCCGTAGGGCGCACAAAGTAGTGCAGGTTATCGCGCGCAAAACTCATTTTAAACACGTTAGGCTGCGCAAAACCCAGTTTTTCCTGAATGTCGATGACCACTTCGGTCGTGGCAGTGGCAGTGAGCGCCAGCACCGGAACATCGGGCAGAAATTGACGAATTTCGGCAATGCGCAGGTAGTGCGGCCGAAAGTCATAGCCCCATTGCGAAATGCAGTGCGCCTCGTCGACGGTGATGAGGCACACCTTCATGCGCTGCACCTTGTTCATAAACAGCTGCGTGGCCAGACGTTCGGGCGAGATATAGAGAAACTTGTAGGCACCGAACACCGCATTGTCGAGTGTATTGAGAATTTCCGTTTTCGTTTGTCCCGAATACACCGCTGCTGCCCGAATGTCGCGTCGGCGCAAGTTTTCCACCTGGTCTTTCATCAGAGCAATGAGCGGCGTAACCACCAGACACATTCCATCTGTCGCCAGTGTAGGCACTTGAAAGGTAATGCTTTTTCCGCCTCCCGTAGGCATGAGTCCCAGTGTGTCGCGGCCGGCCGCAATGCTTTCAATGATGTCGCGCTGAATGCCCCTGAAATCAGGGTATCCCCAATACGAACGCAGAATTTCACGAAAATCGGTCATGTAGGTTGATATTTAATTGCTGCAGTTGGTGTGCTGTGCAGTGTGAGGTAAAAAGCAAGCAGGTGTTCAGTTGTTCGATTTCATGGGATGATTCCAACAGCTGAGCACCTGCTTACAGTTCCTATATTCATCAGCTACTTACGAGGCATTTACTTATTAGCCTCAGCAGTAGCTTCCGACGGGCGAATATCGTCGATTTGCAGCTGCACCTCGCCGCGTTTATGCGTGTTTTCCTCGATGGTGTAGCAAATGTCGAAAGCCCGTTTGGTTTTGATGTATCGCGCTTGCGAACTCTGTCCGAAGGCAATGCCGTTCATCACATTGTTGCTTTTATTGTCCACCAGTTCCAGTTTGATGTGTTCCTGTCCGCGTCCCACCACCTTGCTTGTGCCGTAGTCGTAGACTTTTTTCGTACAGAACACCGGCTTCGGGTTCGACGGGCCGAATGGTGCAAACCGGCGCAACTGCTGGTAGTAGCGGAAGGTCACGTCCTTAAAGTCGATGAGCGCATCAATGTCGAGTGTAGCCTCGGTTTGTTCGTCCAGAATATGTTCCGTGACGTAAGCCTCGAAGCGTCGGCTGAACTCTTCGACGTTTTCCACCGGCAAAGTCAGTCCGGCAGCGTAAGTATGTCCGCCAAAGTTTTCGAGCAAGTCGGCACAGCTTTGCACCGCCTTATACACATCGAAGCCCGACACCGAACGCGCCGACCCTGTGGCCATGCCTTCGGAACGTGTCAGCACCACCGCCGGACGATAGTATTGTTCGGTCAAGCGCGAAGCCACGATGCCGATAACGCCCTTGTGCCAGTCCTCGCTGTAAATCACGATGCTTCGGCGTTCATCGAGTCCGGGCAAATCCTTTACGCGGTCGATAGCCTCTTCCGTCATTTGCTTGTCGAGGTCCTTTCGCGCCTCATTGTAAAGGTTGATGCGTCCTGCCTTTTCGAGTGCCACCGAAAAATCCTTTTCCACCAGCAAGTCCACTGCTTCCTTACCGTTCTGCATACGTCCCGACGCATTGATGCGCGGTCCGATTTTAAAGATGATGTTGTTCATCGTCAGTTCGCGGTCAGAAAGTCCGCACACTTCGACGATAGCCTGCAGTCCGATACTCGGATTCGTGTTCAGGCAGCGCAGTCCGTGGTAAGCCAGGATGCGGTTTTCGCCCATGATAGGCACAATGTCCGAAGCAATGCTCACGGCACAGAGGTCGAGCAGCGAAGTCAGTTTGTTAAACTCAATGCCATTGCTCTGCGCAAAAGCCTGCATAAACTTAAATCCGACGCCACAGCCCGAAAGGTCGGTGTAAGGGTAATGATTGTCGCGTCGTTTCGGGTTCAGAATTGCCACGGCGCAGGGCAACGTTTCGTCGGGCACATGGTGGTCGCAGATGATGAAGTCGATGCCCAATGATTTGGCATAGGCAATTTCGTCAATAGCCTTGATGCCACAGTCGAGCACAATAATCAGGCTCACCCCCGTTTCGGCTGCATAGTTCACGCCCTTGCGCGAAATGCCATAGCCTTCCTCGTAGCGGTCGGGGATGTAGTAATCGACGTTCGAATAGTATTGCTGCAAGAATTTATACACCAAAGCCACCGCCGTACAGCCATCGACATCGTAGTCGCCATACACCATGATGCGTTCCTTGCGCCCCATGGCTTTGTTCAGGCGGTCGACAGCCGTCTGCATATCGTCCATCAGGAATGGATCATGCAGTTCCGAGAGCTGCGGACGGAAGAAGTGCCGCGCCTGCTGCACAGTGGTGATGCCTCGGTCGAAGAGGAGTTTTCCAAGCGTGGCATGGATGCCCAGCGCGTTGGCCAACTCCGCTTCCGCTTCTGCCGTGGCAGCATCGGGAGCTTCGTAGTTCCATTTGTAATTCATGTCTGTATGTCATTTTTTTATTTTTCGAAGTAAATGAAAAGGTTACTGTAAACCTGAATGGGGCCATCCGGCCTACGAGGCCATCGAAGCTGCAGCGCAAGGCAATGCACCGCAGGGCCCTTTCGTTTAACTGCTATGGCTTACACCGGAGCCTCGTTTTTCGAGGTATGTACTAAGCCAAATTAGTTGGCTAAGGTATTAAAAAAAAATGAGATAGCCGATATATTTTGGCAAAACCTTTGGCGCAAAAAAAATACGGAAGAGCTTTTTGAAAACTCTTCCGTAATTTCCGATAAATTGTTTTGTTCCATGCCACACACGCAGGCAGCCCGGTTCAGCGCAGCAGTTTCAAGTAGCGCGTATAGCCCACCACGAACTGATTACGCCACGCATGGCGTTTGAGTCCGCCCAATTTGCTTTGCCGCACGTCGGCCTCGTAGCCCAAGGTTAGGCGTGCGCCCGCAAGCGGCAGGTTCACCATGGTGCGCAGTCGGTAAGTGGGACAGTTGCCGGGGTGCGTAAAGTGGATGATGCCGTCGGTATGTCCCAGCGAAAATATTTCGTAGTACGACTGTCCGTACTCCGGCGAAAACTGCGCTCCCGTCAGCTGCATATCGGCCGATAGGCGCACCGAAGCCATTTGCCGAAACAGCGGAAAGCGGTATTCAGCCAGTCCCGAGGCATTGAGCGAAATGCCCATACGCCCTTGTGCCGGATTATTCGAGCCCCGGGTATTGTAAGTAAATCCGCCCGACAGTTCAAACACCCCTCCGGCTGCCAGCCGCAGATTTGGCACGGGAAACCAGTTGTAAAGCCAACCGCCTGCAGCACTGAATTCGGCATCCCATTCCTTGCCGTCGTCGGTGGGCGAATGCCCATAAGCCAGGTGCAGTCCGTAGCGGCTCACCGTCGTCACGCGGCCCTGTCCCCAGTGTGCCCGGCGTTCGGTTCGATGCTGCGCCGCAAAGTCCGGCCCTTCGTAAGTAAGAGGCGACAGGTAAGTATCGAGCACATTGGCGCGTCCGGCTCCCCAAAGCCACTGGCGTTCGGTAACGCCTTTGGGCCACCATGCGTTGCAGGGGGTGGGCTGTTGGGCAGTCAGCGTGTCGATACAGTTTTGCGCCTTGACCACGGCCGAAACCACAGTCAGGGCGCAAAACAGCAATATGCGAAAAGTTTTGAAATACATGAGCATGAAAAAGCGGAACAATGCATGGCTGCGCGTTCACAGCCGCACGAAACGCGGATTAGTTCTTTTTAGCCCCTTTGTAAATGAGTACACCTACCACCACTACGGCCAATGCCAAAATGACGTAGCCAATTTCGTGGCTGTAGCCCTTAGCCAGGTCGGCCACCTGCTGCGTAGAGCTGGCAGGATAGATGCGGTAAATGATGTAGCCCAGCAGGGCGAGCACGCTGTTCCAGATGCCGGCACCGAGTGTGGTGTAGAGCAGGAATGAGCGCAAGGGCATGCCGGCAAGTCCGGCAGGAATGCTGATGAGCTGTCGCACAGCGGGAATCAAGCGGCCAAAGAAGGTTGAGGCTGCTCCGTGTTCGCGGAAATAGGCTTCGGCATGTTCCACCTTGGCGCGGTCAATCAAGCACATGTGACCGATGCGGCTGTCGGCAAATTTATACACGATGGGGCGACCCAGCCATTTTGCCAGATAATAATTGATGAGCGCACCCATGTCGGCTCCCAGGGTAGCCACCAGTACCACGAGCAGAATGTTCATGGGGCTGTCGGGCGTCATCGACAGAAAGGCCGCGGGTGGAACCACTACTTCCGAAGGAAAGGGAATGAATGAACTCTCGATGGTCATGAACACAAACACCCACCAATAATTGAGGTTGAACAACACAAAGTCAATCAGCGATTGCATAACGATGTTTCAATAATTTGATAAAATAATTTTCTACTTGCTATAAGTCGCTGCAAAATTACAAATAAATGCAGATATAAAGGTTTGATTGGCAGACGATATTTCGGCAAATCCGCAAAACGGCTTGCAAAAACTCGGTGGTGGGGAGTTGTTGATGACGCGCTTGGCGGTTTTAACCAATAGCTTAATAAGGGTAAAAATCTGATTCTCGTCCTTTTCTTTATTTCCGTACGCAATCAGCGTGCGCACAACCGACTTTGGCGTTTTTCTGAAAACGCTGATTATCAGTAGTTCCGAATTTATTGAAACTAGCTCGGAACTAATTCAAACTAGCTCGGAACTAATTCGAACTAGGTCGGAACTAATTTCAACTAGGTCGGAACTAATTCGAACAATCGCGGCGTAATTCTTGAAAACGCTTTGCACCGTGACGCGAACAACGGCAAGCATTGGGTGAAACGGCCCTCGCTTTTTAATATAATTTTACTTACAACGAGATTTTCCGTTTAACATTTACATTGGGCAAGTGATTCGAAATTTTGGAGTGCCACCCAATATTGTCCTAAACGTTTTTCGATAAAAACAAAAAAAGGAAGTAAAGCTAAGGTAGAATGAACTACCTTAGCAAAGAGAACCACCTCTTTTACTTCCTATGGCAAATATAACACTTTTCGCACAAGCAATTTGCCCGAAACGAGGGCGCAAAATGTACTCATCGACGAGATTATTGAGCTGACAGGTGAGCAGACAAAGAAAAAATACACCAAACCGCTCAGACGCATAGCTGTCTGGAATGACGAACATGGCTATGTGGTACAGTTGCTCACCAACAACTTCAAGTTGTCTGCTTCCACAATAGCGCAACTCTACAAGGCAAGGTGGATGATTGAAATTCTTCAGAAACATCAAGCAGCTGTTGAAAATAATGAGTTTCATTGGTACATCACGCAATGCTGTTGAGACGCAGATATGGACTGCTTTGTCAACGATGCTACTGCTTTGCTGGTTAAAGCACATTGCAAAGTACAAATGGGGCTCGCCAATCTTGTCGTATCACTTAGATTGAACACATTCACGAAAATTGAACTCGAAAAGTGGTTGAACGAACCATTTACACCTCCGCCAGAGCCAGCTGAAGTGATATAAATGGGGCCCAAAAAGCTTTGAAGGGTTGTTATCTACAACAACCTCATATTCATCGTACCTATAAATCGTTTAGGACAACATTGGTGCTATTGTATTTTTATTTTAGTTTCTTGGAGAGAATTTTATCTTTGAGTTTTTCTTTTCCCACGTAGACAAACCCTTCGCTGTATGTATTGGGAAATGTTTCTTTCTTAACTGGACGGAGTGCTACATGCAACATTCCGGGTTCAAATGTTATGTTCTCTACAATACAGGATATATCGCCAATCGAAGTTTGTACGACTGAAAGTGTATCATGAACTTGAAAAGGGACTTTCTTTTGGTTAGCAAGGTATCCATGCCAGTAATCTCCATGATTGTCATAAAAGAGATGAATAGGCGTTTTCACCCGAAGCTCAAAACTACACACGAAGAAAAGTATCCCTGCACTCATTAGACCAAGCAATGCAAAAACGCCATATCGGAGGATTAAATTTCTGAATTGTATTGTCATATTTGTTTTATATTTAATCAGTTGCAAGTTCCAATTGATTATGGATAAGTTGATAATAGTATCCATGCAATTTCGTCAATTCTGCGTGTGTCCCTTGTTCCACCACTTTTCCATGTCGGAGCACAATGATTTGGTCTGCATTTCGCACAGTTGAAAGACGATGGGCTATGACGATGCGAGTGTGATTCTCGAATGCGTGCCCTATATTCTCCGTAATTTTCCTTTCATTTTCGGCATCAAGCGATGATGTTGCTTCGTCCAGCATAAGATATACGGGCCGTTTATACGCAGCACGAGCAATCATTATACGTTGTTTCTCTCCTCCGCTTACGCCAATCCCTTCTGCACCAATTTTTGTATTCACTCCCAACGGCTGATTTTCTATGAAAGCATCCAGACAAGCCATTGACAATGCTTTTTTCAAACGGATGTCATCCTCTTCCTCTCCCAATATCACATTGCGTTTAATGCTATCGGAAAAGATAAAGTTATCCTGCATGACGATTCCTGACACACGGCGCATTGATTTTGCAGAATAGTCGGCCAGGGATTTTCCTCCAAGATATATTTCTCCCTTAGTGGGTTCATAGAATTTTAGCAGAAGTTTCATCAAAGTCGTTTTGCCACTGCCACTTTCACCTACTATTGCAGTCATTTTTCCTGCCGGTATGGTAAATGATACATTTTCCAATGCAGGTTTCCCGATACTTCCGGTATATGAAAAAGTAAGATCGCGCACTTCAATATCCATCGGAACATCAGAAGGAACTTCACTTTGTAAAGCGGAATCTTCGTTGGAGCAAAGATGTACTTCCTCCGAGCGTTCCAAGCTGATTTTTGCGTCTTGAAATTGCTGCAAGAAACCTATCAGTTGTGAAAGTGGTCCGTTTACAAGTCCGATAATGGCCGAGATACTCATCATCATACCAAGTGTCAAATTACCATTAACCACCTCGGCTGCAATCCAACAGGTGATGAAAATATTACGCAATTGTCCTATCATGGTAAAACCGGTATCCTGTATTTGTCCCAACTTCAGAATTTTTACGCTCATCTTATAACTACGTTCCTGTAAAGACCTCCATTCCTCCATTTTATAATCATCGTAAGCATTGAGTTTAATGTCAGTGATACCGGACATCAGTTCATACTGCTTATTCTGATTCTCTGCATTTATCTTAAATTGTTCATAATCCATAGCCTTGCGACGGCGGAAGAAATAGGTCATCCATGCCGTGCTTAATCCTGTCAATAACAGATATACTACCAATATAACAGGGCTATACAATCCAATAATCGCAAGATAGAATGGCGCAGAAATGATGGAAAAAAAGGTTTGCAGCGTACTATATGTCACGAAACTCTGCAAACGTCCATGATCGCCTAACCGTTGTTGGTAATCACCCACGCTCTTGGTATCAAAGAAGGTCATAGGTAATTTTAGCAATTTGGTCAGGTAATCACTGAGCACGTTGATGTTGATGCGTGTGCTCATGTAGAGACTTACGTAACTACTGATAAGCCCCATGAGGAATGTACCTATAAAAATAAATATTTGAGCAAAAAGGATATTCAGGATAAGCCCCATATCGCGCATACCGATACCATCGTCCACCATGGCTTGCGTAAGAAAGGGGGTGACGAGCGAAAGCAACATGCCAAACAACATGCCAAAGGCCGATTGTGATAGCTCCCACCGAAACGGCCATACGTATTTCCGGGCAAATCGCAATAAACTGTGCTTCTCTTTAACTGGCTTTTTCCGAAAGAAATCCTCACTGGGTTCTATGGCAATAACCACACCCTTGTCACTGTTGAGCCAAAATCTTTTAAAAGACTCTTCTGAGAAAGCGTGTTTGCCGTATGCCGGATTGGCCACATAGTACTTCCATTTACCTGTCCATTTGTTTAACTTTATATCATATAGTACAACAAAATGATTCTGTTCCCAATGCAGGATTGCTGGTAACGGACACTTCTCTTTTAATTGCTCCATTGTCATTTCAAATGATGCGCTATTTGCACCAATTTCATTCAGAGCATCGCGTATACCTGCGACACTCACCCCCTCACGTGTTAGGTGGGAAAGTGAGCGCAAATATGAAAGAGAGTAGTCCTTGCCATAATGAGATGCCACCATGCGTATACATGCTGGACCACAATCCATTTGATCAAATTGTCGGGTAAATTTCATGTCGTTTATTCTGATAATTAGTTATATCTATGATACACTATATGCGCTGTGACCATGTCAAATAATTAGTAGGATATATTATGCACATTATTTTTTTGAATATAAATGTATTATGTTTTCACATATTCCGCCATATTTTGGTAGTAGTGGTCTCTGTCTATGCATTCAAGTTAATATCTGGTTTGCAGAAAACATCTTCCACTTTGATACTAAAGCATTAAATCAGTTAGTATATCATATTCTATATTTGCTACACTTTGCCATTTAAATTCTAAAAATGGAGGATTGTCAAAATATAAAAGGAGGAATATCCTTAGAGAATAAGGAACGAAGTATATTATATCCCATTCCGGCTACCCCCGCCATTCCTATGCTTTGTTTAAAAAGATTTTGTCTACTATGCTGCAAGAGCTTATTTGCATTATCATCCTTTCTCAATGAAGTATTATATAAATTTCTGAGTTTTAGATATGGTGTAAGATTATAGTATTTATTCCAAAACGGATTTTGTACACGTCTTATAAACTCCTTATTCTCAAGTGCCTTGATAACATAACTATCGTAATTTGATAATACCTCTTCGTAATTTGTTTCAAAGGGTATAAAATTATAATGACACAACCATGCTATCGAATAGGCAATTCCTATTGTACCATTATTAAAATCCGCAGTTGCAATATTCTTTCTCTGGTTGACGACTATATCAAACATGTTTTTCGCAATAACAGTGCATCGTTTATCGTCACAGACTTTCCCATAGCACGATAAATATACAACAACTCCCATTAAGCCATCCATAACCCCTAATAATGGGCAGCGCAACGAGTATTTAAGAAGATATTCTTTTATTTGCTGTAAAGATTGCTTATCATCCACCTTTACTTGTAAATCTAAAGGAGGTAATGTATAAAACCAGTTATAGAATGTTGTTACTCCATCTGACGTGTTTGTTGAAATCTTACGTGCCCATATGTTTGGAGATTGAATCATATATGATAAATCGAAATTTTCCAACAACGCAGGTGTGCCTCTTATACCATAATCCCAGCATATATAATGCAAAGATGAGTTCTTGATATTTTTGCTATAAGGTGAATTTAATAATATTGTTTGTGGATGTATCTCTTCAGGACCAAAAGTGTTTTTAAGTCTTTCATACAAATTATTATCATTATAATGTTGAACCCAATATATAGCCATATCCCGTGTAATACTCCACCAGCACCCTCCGCCATAAATAGTTCCCGGTGGTAAGGGGCTATACAGACCTTTGCACTCTTGCATATTTATGTACTCACTGTACGCACGAGCTTGTTGGGATTCACGTATATTTAAATCATCCAGTGGATGTTGCAATGTCAAACGCTTTAATCCTCCCTCGTGCCAATTTGGACTAGGGAGTTTAAAATATTCCATATATCCCAATCCTCTATGCGTGCAAAAAAACGCCTTAAACTCATCTGTTGTCCTTAGCATTATAGTAGTTCCACTAATGGAATGTATATAACATTCTGGATTCCCTTCATTTTCCAAATCATATAATGCACATCGGCAAAGTTCTATCATTGAGGCTAATAAATTATGTCCTCCCCAATAGATTGTATAAATACTAAGTACTTTTTTTACCGATTTGTGAGATGAAAGAGCTTGTAAAATATTTGGGGAAAACATTTTTTTATCCCAATGAATATAAATCTTAAAGTCGATGGCATTATCATATAATTTTAACTGTTCTAACAGAAAATCCAAATTAGTATAAGCAGAAATTAGCAGAATATGTTGCATTGAAAAAAATAATAAGCACTCTGCACTTAGCAGTTTTATTATAGTGCAGAGTGGTTCTAATATCGTTTTATTTCTTCTTTGGTTGTTTGCTGAACTTATATGCGATTTGCAGCATCACGTATGAGGGCAGTGAGTTGTGCCATGTTTCTGTGATGCCTTGGGCGTTGATGATCTTGGTCACGTTGCTCAGCCCGTGAAAGATGTCGAAGACATCGAGTGTCAGTCCCAGTCGGCCCTTGAGCAATGTCTTTGCAAGACGTGCGTTGGCCACGAAGTGACAGTCGTTCAGACTGGCATCCGTATAGCCGGTGCGCTGAAACAGCGTGAGATCGGCGCTGAGGGCGAAGCCAGCGGGTAGGGGGATTTGGGCTGATGCGCTGTATTTGAAGTCGAAACTGTTGATGTTCTTGAAGCGGGCATTGGGCGATGTAGCATGGAGGTAGTTCACTGCCACGTTCAAATCCACGACGTATTGCTTGATACGCGTGTTCAAATGCAGGCTTTCGCCGGCGTTCAGATTGCGTACCGTGCTGCGTTCGGTCACGTAATCCACGCTGTTGCGGTAGTTGAGATTGGTGACCGAGGTGAGGATGAACCGCTGCTTGCTGTCGAGCGGCTTTTGGTAGTCTCCCGAAAGATTCGCTCCCCAGTTTCCGTTTACATTGCGAGGCGAGAAGGTGCGTATGCCCGTGGTGGCATCGTAATTCATGGCATGGGCAATGGCGTTGTGCGTCATGTTCCACCCTGCGGTTAGATAGAAATGCCACCCCGTTTTGTAATTGCCAAACGAGCGACTGAAATCCACACGGTGATTGACGCTGCGCTTCAGATTCGGATTCCCTTTATAGATATTCAGCGGGTCGGAAGTGTCGGTGTAGTCAAGCAGACTAAGGAGGTCGGGGTGAGAGGATGTCAGCTTGTAGTTGATGTAGCAGTTCTCAAAGCCCCACGATGCGGAGGGCATGAAGACGGCTTTGCCGCGATGAGGCTTGGCATGCAGCAGGTCTCTGTGGTAAGTGAGATGGTCCGTGCGCCATTCAATTTCCGGTGTGAAGGTGAAGCGATGGCTGGGCAGTTTGCCGGGAATCCAGACTCCCATCTCTGCTCCTACGCGGTGGGTTTGCGTGTTCAGTTCAGACGTGTAGGAGTTTGGAGCGTCCATGCAGCTCATCAGGGCTGCCACACTTGACGGAAGTTCGCCAAAAGCCGGGCAGTCTTCTCCCAAACGATCTAGACGGTAAAGGGAGAGGTCGGCGTTGCGATAGGCTTCCGTATAAGCATAATGGGGTTTCAAGAAGCCCCAGTCCGGGCGATAGTTGTACGTCACGTTCAGTGTCGCATCTAACGCAAACGCCGGTGATGAGGTATAACGCCGACGATGGTCGTCGCCCGCAGCCGTCGTTGCCGGATTGTAACTGAAGAAGTAATCGGAGAAGGAGGTGGCTTCCTGCTTGTCCACACGCACATTTGCCGAGAGGTTGATGTAGTCGGGCGTATGGGGAATTTCGATGAATCCGTTTAATTGAACGTTTCCGTTCCAATGGTCGGCCATCTCTTTGCGTTGCTCCCGTTGCTTGTGGAGCAGTAAGGCGGTAAGTCTGTCGCTTGTGCCCAGGAAAACGCTGTCTAGCGAGGCCGAACGATATGCATCCTTCGGGTCATCCGTGAACTCCGCTCCAAGACGGTCGGAGCGGTTATGGTTCCGTTGATAAGCGCCGTTGCCGTTGAGTGTCAAGTGGCCGTGCTTCTTTCGGTGGGTATATTGATGGGATGTCTGCACGTTCAGATGGTTGCCCATTTGTTCGTGGCTCATTCGCGAGAAGGTGCTATTGACTAATCCCGGCTGAAAAGTTTCGGCAGATGCGATGCTGCGGTCATCCGTCCTGCGATGGGCCACCTTGACATTGCCGGTGTATTTCCACACGCCCTTCTTGTCCTTGATCAAAGCCTCGAAACCTCCCGTCTGCATCTCCGTGCGTCCGGAAGCTGCGCCCGGTGCTTTCCAGTCACCAGTTACGCCCGGTTCGCGCGTGTCGTTTGTGTTGTTGACATTTCCGTAAAGAGCCAGACGGGAATTGTCCGTGAAGCGCAGAGCGAACAGACGTGCCAGGTAGCGATTGGCCAGTCCGTAACCAGCCGCTACATTCGCCACCCAACCGATGGAATATTGCCGTTTCAGGTTTACATCCACCACCAAGGGAAGCTCTTTCTTGTCTCTCTCCTTGGTGATATAGCTGTATTCGTGCTCCTTGTGATACACCTTTACCTTGTCCACCATGTAGGCCGGAAGGTTTTCCAGGGCCACGCGCGGGTCGCCCCGGAAGAAATCCTCGCCGTTCACGAGAAGACTGCTGACATACTCGCCGTTGACCCGGATCTGACCGCCTTGCAGCTCGAATCCCGGAAGCCGCTTGATAAGCCCGTCGAGCATGGACCCTTCGGCCAATTGGAACGCATCGGCATTGTAGACCAGTGTGTCGCCCTTGACCACCATGCGTATCTTCGAGGCTGTGATGACCACTTCGTTCAGTTCCTTGTTGGCAAGTGTGATCTTCTTCTTCAGATGCACCTCTCCGATGAACACACGCTTCTCGCGTCGGCCGATATGTTTCTTTTCCAGTGTAACGCATTGCGGCTGATACCCCTCTTTCGTGAAGCGGAAGATGCACGTGGTGCGCGGCACATAAAGGTAGCCCACCTTATCTATATTATGACGGTAGCCTCCATAACCATAGACGGGGCCGGTATGGAAATCGAATACCAAAGAACTGTCGGCACGCAGAATCTCTACGTGCACGCCCTTGAGTTTCTCGTAGGTGAAGCTGTCGGAGACATCACCATAAACGGCCACACTGTCCAACTTTTCCTGACAATAGGCAGATAGATTAAATAGAATCACAGAAACGACAAACAGTATAAAACGCATAATCTATCAATCCAATTTGAAATTTTTAAGACGATGTTCTAGCTTTTCTTCTAATAATTTTATCTTTTGTTCCTCTGTATACTTCCTTGGGCATTCGTCATTTTGATATGATGCTTCCAATTTATTCTGTGTGCAGCCATCATGACAGAGGGGATATAGAACACATCTATGACATACAGGTAAACATTCTTTAAGGCTCATACGTTTCTTGAATTTGTTATTCCAATGAATTTCTCCATTGTCCGTTAAGATTCCCTCACGTTTATTTGGAGCAAATTCTCGAGCTGTACACTTATATAAATCACCATTGTAATTGATAACGATGAAATTCTGCCTATCCGCATAACACCTTGTCCCTCTTAACGGTTCCGAGATTTCTACATTAAAATTCGCATCCTCGAAAGCTTTAATCACTCTTTTTAGTTTTTCTTTTAAATTAGCCGAATCTGCTGCCTGCCACACTTTGTGAAAGGCAAAAGATATATTATCCCTTTCATTTTGGGTTAATTCCGCAAAATCTTCAATAACATCATAATATGAATCTATGTTCTCATCTGTGTGGTTGAAACGTACCAATACCTTTATGTTATTCCGAACGCACATCATTATGTTTGATACTATTTTTTTATATGTAGGTTGAATGCCGCCCGAAGATTTTACTTTATTATGCAAATTCTCGTTTCCATCTAAAGTTATTTGAAGACGGACTTTTCCCCAGTATGAGAATTTGTTTAAATCGTCTACAATTTTTTGAGATAGCAAATAACCATTTGTTGTAAAAGAGACGTATAATTGCTTATTTTGTTTCTGGCACTCAACGTATGCTTTTTCAAGAATCGGCTTTACCTGTTTTTTATAACAAAGCAACGGCTCTCCTCCAAAAAAGTCAATATTTAACCCTTTTAAGATTGGGTTACTTGTTTGGCGTTCTATTAAATTTTTGATGGATTGTAATGTCTTATCAGACATATATGCTGCTTTATTATGTTGTTCATAACAGCAATAGTTCGTTAAAAATTCGCCAAGCCTAAGCGGCTCTGGCAGTAAATAAAAT